>Ga0116191_1000517_pt1 | contig 34133 bp, 29 predicted proteins | sample AD_UKC111_MetaG_FD_89897 | JGI IMG/M metagenome (GOLD analysis project Ga0116191, IMG submission 89897) | Active sludge microbial communities of municipal wastewater-treating anaerobic digesters from Hong Kong - AD_UKC111_MetaG | ecosystem: Engineered > Bioreactor > Anaerobic > Digestate... | reverse complement strand
TTTTTTGTTTTTGAACGCTTTGTCGTAGATGGTCAGCACGATCTGGACCGTGTTGTAGGTCTGTCCGTCATTGGCCTTGATCTTTGCAGTACCGTTGTAGTTTACGGTCATGTTCACGATCTCCCTTCCCGAAAGAAAGTGAATCTCCTTGCTGTCACCCGGCTTCATATCGGAGTAGTCCAGGTTCCGGATCAATGCCAGAACCGACAGGTAGTCGTATGTGCAGTCGTTGGTGGTAAGGGTCTCCTCAAATTTCTTCTTCCCGTTGAAGATGCGGCTGGTCCTCACCTTTACACCCTCTTCCGCATAGTTGAAAGATTGCACTTCGATAGAGTAGTCCTTTCCCTCAAAAGCACGCTTCGAAAAAAGAAGCGGCCTCATATCCATATCAACATAAGAGACAAGTGTATCGTTGACCGTATAGACACCACCAGCCAAACCACTGGTATTCAACAGCATCCGCATATTAAAGACACTGCTTCCCTTGTAATTGACCAGGTCGGTGGTAAGTGAGCCCGCGCCGGCTCTGGCTCTCACTATGCCATAGTTAAAATAGAGATCGTAGGTGATCTGCTCTCCGTCCTTGAATGCGTTGTTGACCAACTTGCATTGGGCCGCTGCTCTCTGGGCAGGGAGCAGAATCAAGCCGATGAGAAGAAACAATAGGATTTTCCTGTTCATTTTCATCTATTTGGATTAATTAGCTATAGGGATGGGACTCCCCGTCTTGGGGTAGGAGTAGTCACTCCACTTCCACCACCGGAACCTCCGGAGAATGGCGAACTGCCGCGTTGATTCTGTTGTTGCTGTCGCTCCTCATTCAGGCTCCGGCGCCTCCTCTCCTCCGGTTTATTCTTGGTGATATCGAGCGGTTTTTGCTTGTCCAGCGGCAATTCAGTCACGTTCCACGACTCTTCGTGGTCGGTATAGGCCCTGATCTCGTATGCAGCCGGGTAGTAATAGACCATTTCGGGTTGTCTTCCCTGTTCATAATCGCCTGTTGTCCATTCCCCATCCTCGTTATCGTCTATAAAAAGGCGGATATAGAGCACTCCCGGGTTTATGTCGAAAATCAGCGCTTCGCTATTTTTGACGCGCACTTTCCTAAAAGGTTTATCCGACTTGTCGAGCAGTTCCACATAAGCCGGTTTCCCTTCCGGCAGACCAGACAGATGAATCATCAGGTTGCCGTACTGATCCAGCGTCTTTACGGTAAACACCTGCTCCACCTTATTGTTCCAAAGGCCATAGATGCTGTGAATGGCAGCCGAGTCGATAGCCAGCGAATATTTCCCCCCAGGTTCCCACTTGTGCCGGAGCGAATACTTCCTGGGATTGAGCGTATCTCCGGTCACCGTGAATGGGATGGGCGAAGAGACCGAATCAACCACCTGCATCAGCCGTACTTTTGATGAATCGAAATCTATCACGGGCTGCTCAAATTCGAGTTGAACCGGCAGATAGATCTCGTGCGCTGAACGGATATTGTGGTTGATCGCCAGGAAACGCACCTCCACTTTCTCTTTTTTCTCTTTCTCTTCCTTCTCCTTGCGGCTCTGTTTCGGTTCACGGAAGGTAAAAGACAGTGTATCGGTCTGTACCTGGTCGAGGTTCAGCGAATCGGTCTTCAGGTAATCCATCTTCAACGTAATGGTATCCTGACGCAAAACGAGCGAGTCGACAATCCAGAGCATCAGGGTATCATTTCCCTTGCTCTTCTCCATCACATACCAGTCACTCCTCTCAGGCAGAGGGCTCAGGAGTTCGAAAACGGGCTCGCTGGTTGGAGCGGCAAAGTAGACAATTAACTTCTCCCGCTGGTTCCGTTCGCTTTTTTGTAAGTACTTTCGCTGAAAGTCCGATGTAAATGAGCGCAACAAAAGATCGTCGGGAAGGAATCGGGTATAGTTCACCGTTATGATGGAATCGATGGTCAGGCTGTCCTTGAACACGGTATCCTGTCTCACTGCAGGCATTGACGAGGGCACCACGATGGAGTCGAGAAACGCGATCGCCTCCTGCGGATTGTCGTACTTGTAATCCCTGTTCTTATCGTCAAGGGCAAATATCTTATACCTCCCTGGCGCTAGCCCCCTCACGGTGAACCTTCCGCGCGAGTCGGTCCTGGATATCCTCTCAAAAGGGGTCTTTACAAAAGCGGTATCGTCGAAGTTGGTGTGCATTCCCACATAGATCCCCTGGGCAGGTTCAAGGTTTTCTGCCGACAACACTTTCCCTGAAACGGCCAACGTATCGAGCTGATCGCCTGTAGAGAAGGAGAGTGAGAAATTTTCGAGCGGATTGCCTTCGTTGTTGTCGACGATCGCATCGGTGAAATCGATGGTGTAGGTAGTGTTGGGCAGCAGTTCGTCGTTGAACTCCACTACCGCCTTCTTTCCTACCGCCTTGATTACCGGCATATTGATCTGTGGGGGGGTGATGATCACCTTTTCGGTCGGCTTCTCCACCTTTATGTTCTCGTCAAACTCAATCTCTACGATGTTTCGGCTTACGTTCAGCGCATTGTTCTTCGGATTGGAGCGGATGAGCCTCGGAGGTGTCTCGTCATACAGTCCGCCCGTGGGAGAAGCCATATTTGCGCATGAGTTCAACAGGAAAAGTGTTCCCGCAAGATAAGAAAGTACGGATAGATGTTTCAACAACCTTATCATTATTCCCTTACAACCGTTAGCTTAATTGGCGCAAAAATACAACGAATTAAGTAGTTTTCTGATAATAGACAATTAAAAAAACGGAAATTTGACAAATCGACGCTGTTTTGTAGCCTTATCTCGACAAAATCCGGTATCCGATCTTGCAGTAGAGACACTTCCCTCTTTCGCAGTAGGCTCTTCGCAGCTGGATAAGTGCTTGGGAGTCGAATGCATTGGCTGGAAAGATTCCTGCCTTTTCAAATTCGGTAATGATAGCGTTTCTTTCCGGTTTCAGCGACTCCAGGAGTTGCATCGCCCTTTCACAGAATTTCTCCTGGCCGGTCTTCTGCCCGTAGACAAAAAACATGGGCACAACCGTATTGATGAGGATCACATTGCAGGAGGAGTCTCCCAGATACTTGCGGGACTTTGTTGACCTCTTTCCGAAGGAGTAGTGGGTATGCCAGTAGTCGGAGGCCTCCACCTGAAAATAGAGCCGTAACTGGGCCGGATCATCCTCCTCCAGCAGCAGAGGAAAGAGTCGCCCCCTCTGCTTCAGTAGTGCCGCCAGCTGTGCAATGCGTACCTGCGGAAACGCGTTGGGTCGGACGCGCAATTGCTTAAAGAGGTAACTGGGAACAGGTTGCAACCGATACTTTAGCCTCAGAAACTCATACTCTCTCCTGAGCTGCTGGCAGTAATCATCGGTAGCCCCATCGCCATACAACATGCCTGCCTGTCCGAACAGCAAAGCCTCAACCTGAAGAAGGCTGTCGCCATGCCTCATGATACAGTTGAAGGGCAGGCTCAATGCCAACCGTTCAAAGATGTCGGAGTTCAGCCCAAATCCGAAGTTCCGGGTCAGCAAAACATAGAAGGCCTGATCCCATGAATTATTGAACCGTTCAAGGTGTTTGCGGATATCGTTGATCTTCCGCTCCAGACGCTCAATCCCCGTTGCCGCCAACCATGTAGTGACGATCTCCCTCTCTACCAGGGGAAGCTGGTACCTGCATGGCAGGTTCGACCTGCTGTTGAGCAGGTAGTCGGCACTCCGTTTTACCTTTTCGGGGATGATGAGCTGCATCTGTGGAATTAACGCGCCCTTCTGGTTCCTCACGCTACCCTTCACCCTCTCCGCCACATGCAGGATAACCGAGTTGAAACGCTCGTCGGTATGGTGACCATGCCTGGTCCATTCGTCGGAAGAGCCATGCAGCTCCACGTCGCCAGCCCATATCTTCTCTCCTATCCTGATTTTTGCATTGAAGAAGTCGGCCCCGGCATCGCTGTTCCGCACCCCGGGGTCAATGATCTCCAGAGGCTCTCCATCCACCGTTTGGAGGTCGGTCCGGTCGAAAATCCGGTATTTCCAAACATAATGAAGCAAATATTCGCTGGTTGCCATAACCCTCTAAAATGTCAGCAGTTCAAATATACAACTATATTCCGCTCAAGTCAACCCTTTTTATCCGCCTTCAATATTTCTTTCTCCTGACAGCTTTCTGCCGTTTTTTCAGTAACTTTGCCATGATCAAAACCACATGAATCACAAATTTGCATGTTAAACCAGCAGGAACGAAGAAAGATCAGGCGATTGATGCAGCAGGAGATTATTCCGGCCATCGGTTGCACGGAGCCGGTTGCCGTCTCGCTTTGTGTGGCAAAGGCTACGCAGGTACTGGGAGTGGAGCCTGAACAGATCGGGGTGATCCTGAGCCCCAACGTACTTAAGAACGCCATGGGGGTCGGAATACCTGGTACAGGGATGATCGGCCTTCCCATCGCCGTTGCGCTGGGTGCGCTTATCGGAAAACCGGAGTACGGATTGGAGGTTCTTCGCGATCTTCAGCCCGCCGACGTGGAACGGGCACGGCAATATGTCCAGGAGCAACGGATCAAGATCGACGTTGATACCGAGATTGAAGAGAAACTCTATATCGAGGTTCGTTGTTTTTCCGGCAACGACTCCTCCATCGCCGTTATCCGTGGTAGCCATACCCGCTTCTCCTACATCGGGAAGAACGGGGAAGAGTTGCTCAGGAACGATACAAAAGGCGCAGAGGAGAAGGTGGAAGAGGTGCCGCTCACCTTCCGGAAAGTCTATGAATTTGCAGCCGATTCGCCCATCGATGAACTGGAATTTATTCTTGAAGCAGCGAAGATGAACCGTGAAGCATCGCTCCAGTCACAGAAACAGAAATATGGTCACGACGTAGCCAAGAGCCTGATGGGTGAAAGGGGACGGGCCATTTTCGGTGAAAATATACATAGCCGAATGATCTCGGCAACTGCAGGCGCATGCGATGCCAGGATGGATGGCGCCCTAATCCCTGTAATGAGCAATTCCGGAAGCGGCAACCAGGGTGTAGCCGCAACACTCCCCGTCCTTACCTACGCCGAGGATGTGGGCAGCGACCGGGAAAGCCTGATCAGGGCTCTGATCCTCAGCAACCTTACAGTCATCCATATCAAACAATACCTGGGTAGACTATCGGCATTATGCGGTTGCGTGGTGGCATCGGCCGGATCCAGTTGCGGCATAACCTATCTGATGGGAGGCAACTACGATCAGATTACCTTTGCCGTCAAGAACATGATCGCCAATATCACCGGCATGATCTGCGACGGTGCAAAACCGAGTTGTGCACTGAAGATTGCCAGCGGCACCTCCACCGCAATGCTTTCCGCATTGATGGCCATAGAGAATCGGGTGGTGACACCGCATGAAGGAATTGTGAACGAAGATGTGGACAAGACCATCCAGAATCTCGCCATTATCGGTCGCCAGGGAATGGCAGAAACGGACAGGATCGTACTCAAGGTAATGACGCACAAAGCATAACATTTACCGAACATAAGTCCATCGATATCCGTTATAAGACGGACAAATCAAGCTTAATCACCAGTTACCGACAGTGCATAACTCCATCACGGATAAGGAACTTGCGTTCGAAACAAAAAAGATAAGCTCCCTGGTCTGGGAATACTCCATACCGGCCATTATCGGCACGCTCGTAAATTCACTCTACAATATTGTCGACCGGATCTTTATCGGACAGGGGGTTGGCGCCTATGCCATATCGGGCCTGGCCATCACCTTTCCAGTCACCACGCTTGCCTCATCGCTTGGCATGCTGATTGGGGTGGGTGCAGCCAGCCGGATATCCATTAGCTTGGGTGAAAAGAAGAAGCATACAGCAGAGCAGATACTTGGCAACTCCCTGATGCTTATTCTTCTGTTCAACGCTGTGATCATCACCCTCTTTTATGTTTATCTCGACAAGATCCTGCTGGCATTCGGAGCTACGGAGAACACACTGCCCTATGCCCGGGAGTATCTGCAGATCGTTCTGATCGGAAACCTCTTCATCAGTCTCTGTTACAGCTTCAACAACATGATGCGCGCATCGGGATATCCCCGCAAAGCGATGATTACCATGCTGATTGGCGCTGTACTGAATATCATCCTCGACCCGATATTCATTTTTGTATTTGACCTCGGCATCGCCGGCGTTGCCTGGGCCACAGTTATCTCCATGTTTATCGGCATGTTGTTTGTAATGCACCATTTTGCACAGGAAACCAGCATGATCCGGATACGGAAGAAGAACATTGGGCTGGACTGGAAGATCGTCATGGCTATCGTCTCGATCGGACTCTCCCCCTTCTTTATGCAGGTGGCAGCATCTGGCGTGGCGGTTCTGCTCAACACCTCCCTGTTGAAATATGGCGGAGACTTGGCCGTAGGCGCATACGGGATCCTCAACTCCATGTTGCTCATCGTTGTGATGACTGTGGTGGGATTGAATCAGGGTACACAGCCAATCATAGGCTACAACTACGGAGCCGGCAACTATTCCAGGGTGAAAGAGACCCTCCTCTATGCTATAAAGGTGGCGACCATCATCACCTGTAGCGGATTTGTCATCGGCATGTTTTTTCCCCGTCAGTTTGCCGCCGCGTTTACTGGCGACCAGAAACTGCTCGATATTGCCGAAAATGGCATCCGGCTGAGCATGATAGCCTTCCCTCTGGTGGGATTCCAGGTGGTTGCAGGGAACTTTTTCCAGAGTATCGGTCGCGCAAAACAGGCAATTATCCAGAGTCTCAGCCGACAGATCATCTTCCTGGTCCCGGCGCTGTTGTTTTTCCCCCCCTTGTTCGGATTGAACGGAGTCTGGATTGCCATGCCGGTTTCAGACTTCCTGGCATCGTTGCTTTCACTCTATCTGCTTATGGGACAAACAAAAATTATCCGAGCCATGCAGGAGAGCCAACCGCTCTACCATTGAACAGCCGCCTTGCAAATAGCCCTGCAAAAATTCGGAAAATTCATCCTTTTTGAGTAGTTTTGTACCTCCAAAACTTCAGAAAGTAATCAATAAAGAATATACAATGAAGAGAGTAGTATTAATTCGCCACGGCGAAAGCGTGTGGAACAAGGAGAACCGTTTCACGGGATGGACCGATGTGGATCTGAGCGAGAAGGGTGTTGAAGAAGCACACAAAGCCGGTAAGTTGTTGAAAAAAGAGGGCTTTCAGTTCGAAAAGGCCTACACATCTTACCTGAAACGGGCAATAAAGACCCTGAACGTGGTCCTGGATGAGATGGATCTCGATTGGATCCCCGTGGAAAAAACGTGGCGTCTCAACGAGAAGCATTACGGTATGCTTCAGGGATTGAATAAAGCCGAAACGGCTGAGAAATATGGAGACGAGCAGGTCCTCATCTGGCGCAGGAGTTACGATGTTCCTCCAACACCGCTGGCCAAGGATGATCCCCGCTCTCCTTTCGTGGATGCTCGCTACAAGGGTGTGGACGAAAAGGATCTGCCACTTACGGAAGCGCTGGTTCATACTGTAGACCGTATCCTCCCCTACTGGAACAATACCGTTGTTCCCGAGATGAAAGAGAAGTACAACGAAGTGATCATCGCTGCTCACGGAAACAGCCTGCGTGGAATCATCAAGCACCTGAAAGGGATTTCCGACGAGGATATCATCAGCTTGAACCTGCCAACAGCTGTACCCTATGTCTTTGAGTTCGACGACAACATGAATCTGTTGAAAGACTATTTCCTGGGCGATCCGGAAGAGATCAAGAAACTGATGGATGCCGTGGCCAACCAAGCCAAGAAGAAATAAAAAAAGTCAGGGTGCTCAAATCGGGCACCCTGACTTTATCAATACGTTTTAACTACTTAGATCAGACGTTTCAATTTTTCGACCGACAAATCTATCTCCAAAATTACTCCGTTTTCATCGATCAAGTAATTCCTGAAGCCGTTCTTCAAGCGAAACTCCTTGTAAATTGCCGAATTGGCACCTGTTTCGTCGCAGAACTGTGCATGTAGGTCAATCCTGTCCAAGAGCGCCGTACGTTCAAAAACTGTCCGGTTCTCGTCAAACGAGATCGACACAAACACCACGTCGGGGGCTACCGCTTTCAAATAGTTATAGAGCGAGACATTGCTGGCTCTTGACTGGGCATCGTAAGCCGCCCAGAAGCTTAGTACTACTTTTCTGCCCTTATATTCGCTTAAATCGAGACGTCTACCTTCCCAACCATCGAGAACAATATTGGGTATCTGTTCTCCAGGGTAATAACCTGTGGAGGGTTTCTCGGTTTGAATCGAGCTCGACATCAAAAAAAGCGAAGCAATTGCTACCAGGCAAAAGTTCAAATACTTCATAAATAAAGTTTTAGTTAATACTCAAACTTGTCTGTGCTTCACGCATTTCATCAAGTTTCCTGTTGTTGACTTTTCGCTAAAAGCCATTTTTAACGGGGACAAAAGTACGCCGGTTTTCATTAAGAACAAATTTTTAGGGTAAAAAAAATGTTTCCAACTGTTAAATTCATCCAGTATTCATTCTGTAAACACCTATATATAAGACCATTAATATCCATCTGCATGAGTCTGCTGTAAGTAATGGCCAAATCTGCACTTGCAGCTCGAAAGCGTATTAATCGGCGTTAGTTCAGATTCCCTGATGCATCGTCAGGGGAGAGTACTCCATGAGTTTTGTGATGGAGATATTTATGGCGAAGTATCTTGGAATATGCAAATAATCAGCTACATTTGTCAAATGATGCCGCCATATGTCCAGTTAGTCCAACTTCCTGTAACCTTGGTTGTAGAAGCAGCTCTATGGGTGATATTTGTTCCTCTCCTGATCTGATGTTCTACACGACAGTGACTCATTTTATCGTATGCAACAGCAACTGCAGGTGGCCAGTAACAGCAATTCTTGCACTTCGAGGGCATGGTTGCAGCAGATTTACAAACAGGTAATTATTTTTAACGACAATGAGAAAATTAAAATTACATATGCAAACCTCCATTGACGGTTTCCCTCAATATGGAGCGAATGATGAACAGCATTGGGTCATCAGGGCCTGGGACGAAATCAAAAATTATATTCTTGACTTGGCAAACAGTTGTGATACCGAGATAATAGGCAGAAGACTGGCGGTTGACTATATTCCCTACTGGCTAGAGGCCAATAGAAGACCAGACAATCCGATGTATGAACTTGCAAAAATCAAAGTATCACAAAAGAAGATCGTTTTCTCAAAAAGCTTGGACAAGTCTCTATGGGATAATACTGAACTGGCGAAAGGAGATTTAGTTGACGAGGTGTACAAACTGAAGAAACAGAACGGGAAAGACATTATCGTCTATGGCGGGACAACTTTTGTTTCGGAGCTGATCAGTAGTGGACTGATTGATGAGTATCACCTCTTTCTCAATCCCGTCATACTTGGCAAAAAAGGCGTTCCCATATTTGACAAACTGGAGAGTTACAGACAACTCAAGCTAAAAAGATCACTTGTTTACGATTGCGGAATAGTGCTGCTTCACTACGAACCAAAAAGATAGATAGTCGACATCATGAAAATCTCAATGTGCCAGTCAAGGAGAGGTAAGAGTTTCGATGGCTGAAGAACGTGAAAGCAAAAGCACTAACTCCGTTTCAGCAGTTCAAGCATCTCCCTGTCGAGCAGGAGGCCCTTATAGTTCTCATATTTTACATCCTTCCGGTTGCTGTTCAGTACCCCGAAACTGCCATGCAGGTTCCATAACGACCATCCCCAGTTCTGCTCCCTGAAGATGGTGAAGAGATCCTCCAGCCAGGCCATGGCCACCTTGTGAGGGGTTTGGTTGTAACAGCCCATTTCGCCGATGTGGACCTTTCCCCCTTTCTCTACCCAGGGTTTCCAGGGAGCCACACAGGCCTGGTAGACCGATTGCCGGTCATGCACTTTTCCATCCAGATGGAGTGGCCAGGTGAGCTTCTCCTCGGGAAACTCCATCAGGATTTTCGCCCCCGGCCAGGTAGCCCTGAAATGGGAGATCAGCATCGGATCATATCCCCTGCCGCTCTGGATAATATTGGGGATATCTGTTACTGTCATCAATGGAGTACGCCCTACATCCTTGCCATCTACGATGATCAGGCGGTCCGGGTCTGCTTCACGGATCGTCGAGATCAGGCGACGGGCCACCCGGTCATATTTCTCATCTTCAACCGAAGGGGCCTCGTTGATCAGATTGAAGCTCAACTGTGAGCTGGGTATCCCCTTATATCGTTCGGCAAACAGTCTCCAATGAAACTGACACGCCTTCAGGGGCTCTTCATCTTCGAACAGGTTGGTGGGCAGGGGGCGGGGATTATTGATGCAGTATCCCGGCGCGCGGTGGAAGTTGAGGTTGATGTGCAGGTTGTACTGCCGTGCCAGATCTACCGCCACATCTATCTCTTTCAACACCTTCTCATCCACATTGTACCAATCCTCTTCACTGCTCCAGCACCAGTAAGAGAGAGGGATGCGGACAAAATTGAACCCCCATTCGGCAATGATCTCGAAATCTTTCTCGCTGAAGTCGCTCTGTGTGTCCGGGTTGAACTTGTTGAGCAGATTGAATCCTTTCCAGGTAGGGAGTAACTGGTTGCTGTTGTTAGTTGTGAACAAATCGGGTGAAGAGATCAGCCGGTTGCCAACCCCGGGAAGAGTTATCGCCGAGGCAACACCCATTGTCCTGATAAAATCGCGTCGTTTCATCTTGTTGTCTGGTTTTATTGAGGTTTTGTTTTCTCATTTATTCATGGTACAGCGCTTGTCTGTCAGCCTGACAACAAATTTATCAATATTTCCTTTTATTTATCAATTTATCAATCAATAGTCCGTTAAAAATTTACTATATGAGTCATGCAGCAATGGCTGCAAACCCAATGAGTCCTTATTTCAGCGCATTAATATTTGTATCCAGCCATTCCAACCGTTTTTCAACAAAATTGATCAGGTATTCCACCTCTTTTTCGTACGAACCTCTTATTTTACTTGTATTCCATTGTTGGTCAGTGATACTCCAACCGGCGCCAATTGGCTTTGGACTGAAATTCCTTTTCTGTGAATCATTCAATAAATGTGCATGTTCCTTAATAAAATCCGGAATCATGTTTAACTTTGGTTTCAACTCGTTCCAGCGACTTTTCAACTCATTTACAAATTGAGGATCTTGGAATAAACGATCAAACCAAGGCGACTGGGTTTTAATAAACCATCCATCCCATTCACTCGACGTCGCCCCCTGTTCCCATGTTATATGGTCGGCATTTCCAAACGCAAGGTCGAAGTCCCAAACAAGCGGAAATTCAATTTTCCCCTTTTTCCGGAGTGCCATGTAGCAACTACCACGTAGATTGCCATCTACATTTTTTGCCAACTCCTGCACAATGTAATAGTTAATAAAAGAGGGAACATCAATGTATTTTCTATAACCTTCCACAGGATCTGTAAAATTCTCAGAGTAAAGCACTTCCTCGGCCATATTGAAGAAGTTCTCTACATAATTAAACTGATTTGTAGTTGGCTCTTCAGGATCTTTAAACATGATAGGTAGATTTTTCTTATTTGTCCTGAATCGGTATGGCTCATCATAATGAAAGTCAAGCTCCAGAAAATAATCACCTGTTACAGCATCTCCCGAATTATCATTTTGAGAAACAATATTCAGATTAACTCTTTCGTCCGATACCCTAACATGTTCAGTCAGAGTATAAACACCCCTATAGGTTCCATTCATATAGTAATCAACACTCACAGACTTAGGTGTCCATGGCATTTCCACAATTTTGGAAATCTCAAAAGCGGTCAGGTTTCGCAACAGTGTTTTATCATAAAAGTTGGCAAGCAGAGCCCAATTTTTATCCGTACTCATGCTTAACAGCGAGCTTTTTTCATCAAGTTTAATTCTATAAGGCTTTTTAGGAACCCCATACCAAGTAGAATTTCCTCTACCTTTCATTTCACCTATAGCATTGAATTCTGTGGTACTTGTATATAAATTATCGGGGTCCATAACTTTTAGCGTAATTTTCTTATATGTCTCCTTTTCATCATCCCTGTACTCCTGACGACCTTCCACCTCAACATATACTTGCGGCAGCTGTGGAAGTTTTTTCGTTATCGTAACTGTGTATTCGCGCGGTTCACTATTAATTCCAAAAACCGTATATGTAACAGGTTGACTAAAATCGTTTGCCGTAACGTTGCTTATTTGTTCAACGCCATTTACTTCAACCTTAACACCCACATAATTAAAGGAAACAACAAGGTTGTTGAGTGAAACATTATATGGAACAGTCAATTTTATTTCAATGCCAGATCTATCGCCCACAACAACCTCATTCAAACCACTGTTGAATTCAGGTCGTAATGTAAAAGATTCAAACTTAGGCTCCAGGACTTCTTTTTCCGATTCTTTATCACAAGCAATAAGACCGGTTAACAGTATTAGAGCAAGATATAGTAAACTACGCGATTTAATAAAACTCATCATGATAAGATGTTATCATTAATATTATGCACAAATGTAGGATTTATTTATGCATAAAACAATCACATCGTTCATATTAACACAATTCGTATTCTTATTTGCTGAATATTGAGATTTTGAAGAGATGCTTTTGTAGCCTATCTTTGCATCAATTAAACAAAAATAATAATGACACAAACACCGAAATGTATTAAATGCCAGAGTGGCGTAACCTATTTCGACGGATCACTTTTTCACTGTACCGAATGTTTTCATGAGTGGACACAAGCCGATATCGACTTAGCAGAAGATTCCGCTAAAGTTATCGATAGTAATGGAAATGAATTGTTTGACGGAGACGATGTTACTGTAATCAAAGATTTAAAAGTAAAAGGCTCTTCAATGGTTGTAAAACGTGGTACTCGTGCTCGTGGAATAAGACTTTCTGAAGATGATCCTACCCATGTGCAGGCAAAAGTAGATGGTCAAGTAATATTTCTAAAGACAGAATTCCTGAAAAAATAATTTTAACAGCTTAGATCCCTTTTTTCTAGATTCTTACGCACAGTTATTCGCACAATTTGTGCTATAACTCTGTTTTTTTATCCAATTTATCAATTGTGATGTTTGTACGATATGAAAATAGAAAGTTCCTATATGTCGGTATTGTTGGATAACAAAATTTGAGAAACTTTCATATAGTTTATGCAAAACCAGACTACACTATCTCATGTTTGTTGACCAAGGGTTGATACTTCCGTTGTTTCCTGGATGTAATAAAGATAAACCCGTTTTGGGCAAAGTTGATATAGACTATGTAGATATAAAAAGCGATGCGAAGCTTTTTTATAAATTTGTTTGCCATAAAGATTTGTTGATTCGGCATGCACAGAAAATCACTACTGTCCGGTTTAATTTTCTCAAAGTGGCAGTAAGGGATAATCGGACTGTTATACCTCTCCCTCTCTTTAGACAAATTTTACTCAAAGATAAGTTAGTTTCCAGGGATCGCCCAGCTGGGCAAAACTCATTACCAGAAAATGATCATTACAGGTGAATCTTCTTACCCTGAAGTCACCCCTGTAGCGATCAACGCATCTTTGGAATTGAAAATCTGATCTAAACACCATTAGTTGTGATAGAACCGTGTTGCCGGCATTCATCCATTTGAATATTATTACATAAGCAAAAGTATGAAATCAAATCGACCAAGTGGAAAATCGAATGTAATTAATTCCATACAGGCAATACACATGAGATTATCTTGCCCTTAACCAGACACTTGTGATGTCAAATCATGAACCAGATGGGTTGATTATATTGTAAAAAAACTAATATTCAAGAGTGTAATCTGGGGATTTCCACCCCACTTGCTACAGCTAGACAACGGCTGGTTGTTGGCGGCATGAAGCATACAATGGAGACCTGGGCCATCCGGCAAGTGTAGAGCTGGATGATGGAACCATATTGACGGTATTCTATCAGCAGGAGAAGCAGGGTGAGCCCTGAACTTTGCGAATACAATTCATCTTCGAGTCGTTTTTTTTCCTACCTTCGTAAAATGCAATCTTAGAACGTTGATCCTATGAACAGATTATCCTGTCGCTGCCATCGGCCCATCCGACTTTTCTGCCTCATGCTGATAACCGTTATGTTCATTGCCTGTTCCTCGGTCAGGAATAGAGGAGAAAAGCCCGGCAGAATACCTGAAACGGTCCTGGGGCTTACCCCATCTGCCGATAACCCCCGTAATAGTGAAGGCGACTTCATCACACTGAAGGACGGAAGGATCTTGTTTGTGTACAGCCACTATACCGCCGGAACAGGAGGGGATCATGATCCTGCCTTCCTTGCCGGGAGATATTCCCATGACGGTGGAATGAGCTGGACAACCGAGGATGTGATCGTTGTTGAGAATGAGGGAGGGATGAATGTGATGTCGGTCTCCTTGCTTCGCCTGCAGAACGGGGAGATTGCCCTTTTCTACCTGAGGAAGAACTCCACTGAAGATTGTATTCCGATGATGCGGATCTCCAAGGATGAAGCCCGCACATGGAGTGATCCGATACCCTGCATTACCGACAGGAAAGGATATTTTGTGCTCAACAACGACAGGGTAGTTCAACTCAAAGATGGCCGGCTGCTGATGCCAGTGGCGTTGCACAATGTACCGGGAGGAAAATGGGAAAACAGGGCCGCACTCTACTGTTACCATTCGGATGACAACGGTCGCACCTGGCATGCCAGTTCACAGGTCCCGAACAGCGGAGAGACCATTACCCAGGAACCCGGAGTGATCGAGATGAAAGATGGGAGAATCATGATGTATATCCGTGCGAGCGGGGGTCTCCAACAACTCTCCTACTCCTCCGACAGGGGGGAGACTTGGAGTCACATCGAGCCCGGCAACATTCCGTCACCCTTGTCGCCGGCAACGATTGAAAAGGTTCCGGAGAGCGGCGACTGGATACTGGTCTGGAACAACAACGACGGCACAAACCCTGGTACAGCTAACAAAAGAACACCGTTGACCGTTGCTATCTCAAAGGATGAGGGACAAACCTGGGAGAGAGTCAAAAATATCCACGACGATCCCGACGGATGGTATTGCTACACGGCAATCCACTTTGTCGACAACAAGCATCTGCTCCTCAGTTACTGCGCCGGAAGCCAGTCACGCAAAACAGAGCTGGCCGTAACGGTCAACACCCTGTTGCCACTGAAATGGATATATGAATGACAACATCGCATAGTGAGCAAAAAATGAAAAAACCACACATAAGATTTGTTTATTACGAAATGAAAACCAGAATTACATTACTATTTGTTATCGCATTATGCTGCACATACTTTGGCTATGGACAAGAGGTAAATTCCGAACGCACGTATAAAGCAGTGCTTACATCACAGGATGGGCACAAAGGTCAATTTGTCTGGAAAATGAAGAAGGCGACTGATTTGACGGCAAGAACCGAAGCCCTCTCCACAACAAATACCTCTACCGGTGACTGGATGCCGGCAATTGTTCCCGGCACTGTACTCAACTCTTTGGTATATAATGGAATATATCCAGAACCTTATTATGGATTAAACAATAAACTGGAATCAAACCTGATTCCGGATCTTTTCCATGCGGGTCGCGATTTCTATACCTACTGGTTCAGAACAGAGTTTGAGACACCCGCCAAGGATTTCAAGGATAAAAAAACGTGGTTGCAGGTAGACGGGATCAATTACCGCGCCGAACTGTGGTTGAACGGTAAGATGATAAGTAACATTGCCGGCATGTTCTATCAGGATCATATAGATATATCCGATTACATTCATCTTGATCGGACAAACGTATTGGCAATTAAAGTTTATCCCGTAGATGTGCCGGGTACAATAAAACCGAAAGGGAAGAAAACGATTGGTGCACTCAATGATGAGTTCCAGAACGGTGGCAACGGAGAGATCGGAAGAAACGTGACGCAACTGATGACCGTGGGTTGGGACTTTACATTCCTGGACGGGATCAGGGATCGCAATACCGGGATTTGGAGAGATATCTCCATATATACTACGGGGCATGTGACGCTTCGTCACCCTTTTATCAAGTCCGACTTGTCCAGACCGGGTTATGATCTGTCGCGACAAACAGTTTCGGTGGAGGTTGTCAATCCCGATGACAGTTGGACAGTTCATGAAGTGACCGTTGAAGGGGAAATCAAAAATGAGAAGATCACCTTTGAAAAGCAGGTGCGGTTAATCAGGGGACAACAGCAAGAGGTGCTTTTTACACCGGATGAGTATCCCCAGTTGGTTATCAAGAATCCCCGCCTGTGGTGGCCCATCAATAAAGGATCACAGGAGTTGTATGATCTTAGCTTAAGGGTGAAGGATAAATCGGGAAATATCCTCGACTCCATCTCCGTAAAATTTGGGATAAGGGAGATAACCTCCCACACCGATACCCCGGACGGCTCACGCACATTTTGCGTGAACGGCAAACCGATTTTTATAAAGGGGACCAACTGGCTTCCTGAAAACATGCTTCGAAATTCAAACGAGCGCACCTATGCCGAACTGCGTTATACGGCACAGGCGGGAATTAATATGATCCGCTTCTGGGGTGGCGGAATTACCGAATCCGATTATTTCTTTCAGTTGTGTGATGAACTGGGTATCATGGTATGGACCGAGTTCTGGATGACTGGCGACACAAAACATCCGGCAGACAAGAGCATCTATTACAGCAATGTTGCCTCTACAGTCAAACGGATCCGCAATCACCCCTCCTTGGCCTATTATGTTTCATCCAACGAGTCTACGGAGATGCCCGAAACTGAAGCCCTGATCAACCGGCTGGACGGTACACGCGGGTATCAGATGCAGTCGGAATGTTGCGGAATACATGATGGGAGTCCATATAAGCAGGTGAACATCATGCGTCATTACGAAAACACAGCTTCCGATAGAGGAAGCCGCATTGATGGTTTCAACCCCGAGTATGGGGCACCATGCCTGCCCATAGTGGAATGTTTACGTGAAATGATGGATGAGGAAGATCTTTGGCCAATCAACAAGACTGTCTGGGATTACTCCGATGGCAACGGGTTTCACCTGATGACATCACTCTATACCGATATGGTCAATGAATACGGCCCATCTAAAAACATTGAGGAGTTTGCCGAGAAGGGACAGTTTGTCGGGGCATTCAATTATAAAAGTATCTGGGAAGTATGGAATTATAATAAATTGAACCATGGCGACCGCTATACCTCCGGATTTCTGTTCTGGTACCACAACTCTCCCATCCGTCAGGTTTGCTCCCGCATGTGGGACTGGTCGCTGGAACCAACGGCGGCCCTGTATGCCGCCCAGAACGCCTGTGAACCGTTACATCCTCAGTTCGACTATCTTAAGAATAGAGTTTCGGTGGTGAATGACTATTACCGCTCTTTTGACAATTATAGGGTAAGCGCCGAAGTTTACGACCTGAATTCAAGGAAAGTGTTCTCCAGAGAGGCAAAAATCAATATTCCCGAAGATGGCGTTTGCGAGGATATCTTCAAAATCGATTTTCCGTCGGATGTAACAAGTGTCCATTTCATAAAACTTAGATTACTGGATGAAAACGGGAAAGAGGCAGGAAGTAATTTCTATTGGCGCTCCAACAGTAAATATGAAGGGAAAAACAGATTAACGGGACCAACAACCGCCGGATTCCAGGAGCTCTCCAAACTGAAAAAAGCCAAACTCAAGGTAAGTTACAAAACACGCAAGCAGAACAATAGCTATTTTGTTGAGATAGATATCAACAACAGATCCGGCTCTATTGCCTTTTTCACCCAGCTGCAATTTCTGGATGGCAGCGGATCTCCAATTCGCCCCTCTTTTTATACCGACAACTTCTTCTCGTTGCTTCCCGGTGAGAAGAAAACCATCACCATAGAGGTCAATCAGGAGAAACTGCCTGAAAATAGAAAACTGGTGGTGAAAGGCTGGAATATCGACAAACAGGTATTTCCGCTTAATTAAGTTATAACTGATGGATGCCCCAAGGCCTCAAGAGCTCTGTCAAAATGATTTTTGATTTTATATGAAGACCAGATTTATTGCCATTCTCATTTTAGGAATGCTTTTGACAACATCCTGTATCGAGTCAGTAAAATCTCCTGAAACCGCATCATCAGATTTCAAGATGATCCTGCGGCTGTGGCCCGAACATCACAACGACACTGTTTTGAGAAACGAGCTGCTGCAGGCGATGCAGGCCTATCCCAACACCTTCGAGGAGGTATGGTTCTGTGCGGAGTTCGAGACCCTTTCCATGGAGGCCCACCGCAAATCGGCGGAGGCGATGGCTGTCGCCGCTGAAAAGATGCGGGAGATCGGGGTAACCCCCTCCATCCAGGGAATCACGCTGGGGCATGGCGACAACTTCGAAAGCGGTTCAGAAGAGCTGATACCCACCGCATGGGGCACGATCATCGATGCATCCGGTGCAGTTACACGTAGTGGACACTGCCCACGCCAGCCGGGCTTCCACGAGTACCTGAAGGAGGTATACGCTCTCTATGCCCAAATGTGCCAGCCGGCAGTCGTCTGGCTGGATGACGACCTTCGGGTGACCAACCATTGGCCTGCCCGGCAGCTCTGTTTCTGCGACACCTGCATCCGCCACTTCAATGAGGAGTATGGCGGGCACTGGAGCAGGACGAGCCTGGTAGAGGCACTGGAGGCAAACGCTGAAGGGGGAGCGGTTCGCGAACAGTGGATCGCCTTCTCACAGGAGAGCCTGGCAAGTGTAGCACGCACCATCTCCAGGAGCGTGCACGCCGTTTCGCCCAGAACGCGCATGGGGCTGCAGCATGCCAACTTCCACAGGGAACTTCTCGAGGGCAGGGACTGGAATCCCATCTTCCGGGCAATGGAGGAGGAGACGGGGTTGACGCCGGCTTCACGGCCTGGAAACGGCTTTTACAACGACCATGCCCCGCGGGGAATGGTCGTGAAGGGGTACGACATGGCGCGGCAGATCCGCCGGCTCGATCCCGACATAAGCGAGATTGCCGCCGAGATTGAGGGATACCGCCACTACGCCAGCGGGAAGTCCCCACACGGATTGTGTGTCGAGTCGATGTTCTACCTGTCGATGGGCGTAACCCAGCTCTCATACGCCATCATCTGTTCCGCATCTGAACCCATGGAGTGGTATGCCGGCAACTACTTCAGGAAGCTGCAGCAGTGGCGTCCCTTCTACGAGGAGTACGCCCGGTTCAACCGGGGAACCGAGCCGGGAGGGCTCGATCCCCATATCGGCCCGAAACAGGTGTTAAGGGAAAAACTGCCTGGGGAGGCTCCCTTCGGATGGATCACCACCGGAGCCAACGATCAGGTTCTCCCGCTATCCTTTCTAGGTCTCCCGTTCTCTCCCGACGGAAACCGTCCGTCGGCCCTCCTCATGGATGCGGAGGCGGTCAGGGGACTCACCGATTCGGAGATCGGAGATCTTTTCAGGCACCGCGGGATACTGCTTGATGCGCCTGCATGGGAAGTGGCCAGGGAGCGGGGAGTGGACACCCTGCTTGCTGAAATTCCTCTACCTGAAGGGTTGACACAGGCAACCTGCTTTCACTCCCCGCAGGGTGGACGCACGGCGGTGATCCCCTCGTTCGATGCCGACTTGCCCAATGCGAAGCGCCTGAACCTGCTGCACATTGCCGACTGGGTCTCCTTCAACCGGCTGCCGGTCATCATGGAAACCCCGGCCCAGGCTGTCGTTGTACCCCGGATAGCGGAGAGCGGGAAACTGCGTTCGGTCACCCTGCTGAACTGCAGCATCTCCGAACAGGAGGAGACCTGCCTCAGGCTGCGCGGATGCGATGCGGCAGGGAAACAGGTTTTCGTCTGGAAGAAGGCGGGAGAGCCGGATCTGGTCATTCAACCTCAATACGAAGGCAACGATGTGATTCTCCGTATACCCCTGCTGGAGGGATGGCACGTCGGGTGGATTGCCATAGATGAAAAAGAACCGGCCGGCATCTGATGTTGCCAGTCGGTTCTTCCTTGTAGCCCGGCCGGGAATCGAACCCGGATCAAAAGTTTAGGAAACTTCTATTCTATCCATTGAACTACCGCGCCAAATTATAGTGCAAAAATAATCTTTTTTCTGATAATTTCAAACATTAGGGCAGATTTGGTCAATTTCCCTACCCTCTCAAACATTTTTAGCTCTGAACTGTTTAGTGATTAAACAATATCTTTCACAAAAATTTCGTACATGAGCAATATAGCAATTCTTTACGGCACTTCAGGCGGCAATACCGAGTCGGTGGCCAAAAGCATCCGGAACCTTTTCGACGACGATGCTGATCTGTTTAACGTCGACTCGATCAAGATTGACGACATCAAACCCTATAAATATCTCATTTTGGGTACCTCAACAACAGGAATTGGTGATCTGCAGGACGATTGGGACAGCTTTCTCCCCTCTTTCTCGAAAGCCGACCTGTCCGACAAGCTGGTTGCCATCTTTGCATTGGGCGACAGCGCCTCCTATTCGAGCAGCTTCGCCGAGTCGATGAAGGTGATTTACGATGCCATAAAGGAGAAGACAACAGTGGTGGGTTTCGTAGACGACGAAGGATATACCTATGACGACTCCTCAGCCGTTGTTGACGGGCGCTGGGTGGGGCTTCCAATTGACGAAGACAATGAATATGACCTGACCGATGCAAGGTTAAAGGCTTGGGTAGATCAATTAAAGAAACTGTTTGTTTAATCCGTATTGATACAATTCAATAGGGGCTGGGATGTAGAATCGTCTCAGCCCCGTCTCTTTTGAGTTGTTTTACTTGTTCAAATTGTAGTTTTATACTATTTTCGCTGTCAAAAAAAATTCTATGCAACACTCCCTTATCTTCAAGTCATTTCTATTGAACATCTCACTTCTCTTGTCTCTACCTGGCTTTTCCCAGAAAAAACAGCTCGATCATTCCGTTTATGACGATTGGAAAAGCCTTCCAGAGGTATCCATCAGTAATAACGGTAGAATTATCTGTGCCATCATCGCTCCCCAGGAAGGGGACAGCTCGCTCTACATCTACGATACAAAGAGTGGAAAAGAGTTAACCATTCCCCGGGCTTCCAAATATACCTTGTCGCCCGACGGACGATATACGGTTGCCCTGTTGAAAGCACCCTTCTCGGAAACCCGTCAGGCAAAGATCAAGAAAAAGAAGGCCGATGATTTCCCAAAAGATTCGCTGATCATCGTCAATAATGAAACACTTACATTCAGCAAGATTGCAGACGTAAAATCCTACTCCGCCCCAACGGAACTTGCCTCACATGTCGTCTACAAGAAAGCTGCACCGAAAGATACTACAAAGAAGAACAGCAAGGCATCGGCCGATCTGCTGATCATTCACAACCTGAACACCGCAACGGAGGATACAGTAAGAAACCCCAAGGCATTCGCTTTCAATAAATTCGGCAATTCACTGGCAGTATCTGTCGAACCTGAAAAGAAAGACACCACCGATACGCATAAGGTACTCTTTTTCGACTTGAAGAACGGTACCAGAAAACAGATCTCCGGCGAGAAAAAGGAGTATAAGTCCTTTTCATTCGACGAACCGGGAACACAGTTGGTGTATATCGCTACCAGCGACACCTCAAAGACTGAAGAGCATCTCTATGATGTGCGGTATTTCAGCATCAGCATGGATTCGGCTATCGTGGTAGGGTCGAAATCTTCGAAAGGATTGCCCGAAAACTGGATCTTCAACGAAAATTCTCGCCCCTATTTCAGCAAGAACGGCGAACGGATCATTATCGGTGCTGCTCCGAAACAGCGACCCAAAGATACCACGATAGTGGAGTTCGAACAGGCATCACTCGATATCTGGCACTGGCAGGATCCGTTTATACAGCCGGAGCAGCTCGTGCGGTTAAAGCACGATCTACGCAAGACATACTCCGGAATCATTTTGCCCGGGCGCCCCGATGAGTTTATCGCCATCGCCAATGAAAATATGCCCAACGCATCGTTTTCGGATGAAGGCAACGGCCGTTTTGTACTGCTTACATCCACCCGGCCATACGAACTCGAAACACAATGGGAGACATCAGCCAAGACCGATGCATGGATCTACGATATCGAGTCGGGAAATCTGACCGCAATCGGTTTGCCCGTAGCAGGCAGACCCCAGCTCTCGCCTTCGGGGAAATATACCACTTGGTGGAACAGCAAGGAGAGGCAGTGGTTTATCTTCGACAATAGTACCGGTGTGACCAACCATCTGTCGAAAGATATTCCGGTCAATCTCTGGAACGAAAAACATGATACGCCGAGCGAACCCGGGGCATACGGGATTGCGGCATGGGGCAAGGATGATAGCTTCCTGCTGATGTATGACGCTTACGATATCTGGAAGGTTGACCCGGCCGGCAAGGTGAAACCGGTGAACATCACCCTCAGTGCCGGAAGAACCGACTCGATAACTTTCCGTTACATCAATACCGATCCCGACAAACGGTTCGTTGAACTGAAAGATCAGCTCCTTTTGTCGGCCTTCGACAACAACAGTAAAGAGGCCGGCTACTACACATTGAAACTGCAGGGCAGGAATCCGTTGCAAAAGAAGGAGTTGGACAAATTCAGTTTCAGCTCCCTGAAAAAGGCTAAGAGTGCAGACATCTTTGTATTTCAGAAAAGCAACTTCCAAACCTCGCCCGATCTCTACATCACTGCAGATTACTGGAAATCTACAAAGAGACTTACCGATATCAACCCCCAGATGAAGGAATATAACTGGGGCAGTTCTGAACTGTTCAAATGGACCGCTTTCGACGGAAAGCAGTCGCAAGGCATCCTCTACAAACCCGAGGATTTCGATCCCGGCAAAAAGTATCCGGTATTGATCTACTTCTACGAGAAACATTCCGACGAGCTTTATCGCTACTTTGCTCCCGCACCTAGCCGATCGGTCATCAACATACCTTTCTTTGTCAGCCGCGGCTATATCGTATTTACCCCCGATATCTATTACGGAGTGGGACATCCAGGATCCGACGCATACAATTACGTTGTCTCGGGAGCAGAAGCATTGGCCAAAAACAGTTGGGTCGATTCCGAGAACATGGCCATACAAGGGCAAAGCTGGGGAGGTTACCAGGTGGCCTACCTCGTTACGCGGACAGACATGTTCAAAGCGGCAGGAGCTGGTGCGCCGGTATCTAACATGACAAGTGCTTACGGCGGAATCCGCTGGGAGTCTGGACGCAGCCGCCAGTTCCAGTATGAAAGGACGCAATCGAGAATTGGCGTGCCCATGAGCGATTCACTGCAGCTCTATATCGAAAATTCCCCGGTTTTCTTTGCCGACAAGGTAAACACCCCCCTGCTTATCATGCATAACGATAATGACGGAGCAGTGCCCTGGTATCAGGGAATTGAGTATTTCATGACGTTGCGCCGCATGGGAAAACCGGTATGGATGCTTCAATACAACAAGGAGGCCCACAACCTGACTCAGCGACGCAACGCAAAGGATCTCTCCATCCGGTTACAACAGTTCTTCGACCACTACCTGAAAGGTGCTCCCGCACCAGTCTGGATGACACGCGGATTACCTGCCGTGGAAAAAGGGAAGTCGTGGGGATATGAGTATGAATAGGGAGGCTGACTTGTTACGTTTTTGTCAAGTTTCTGATTATAAGGAAATTTATTCGCAATTCATTAAAAAGTCTGTAAAATCTTTTGCAATTTTGTGCGCGAATTGATAAAAAGCCGGTGCGGTGTCCTCTGCATCGACCGGCCAAAACAGACTTTTTATGGATCCAATTTACCTGTTTATCGTAACTATTCTACTGGGATTGGTTGTACTTGATCTAAGTGTGGGTGTAGCCAACGACGCAGTAAATTTCCTCAACTCCAGTATCGGCTCAAAGGCTGCCCACCTCCACCTTTCTACCACCTATGTAACCTTTATGGTGGCGATGGGGAGCTCACTCAGGCTCCACGAAAAGCGAAGGTTGACCGAGAAGGCAAATGCAACAGTGATTGAAGACGAGACAAAGACCATTCTTCTTCAATCTGCCAACCTGATGAAGTCGCAGCGGAACATGATCCAGACCGTAATGAGACTATCCGACGAGAGGATTAAAAGCCCCGTTGCCTCATGGCTTCAAACGTAAGTATGGCCGTTGAGACCGAAACGTTCAGCGAATCGATCTTTCCCCGCATCGGGATTTTGATTCGCCTTGAGGCATGCTTCAGCCAGAAGCCGGTCAGCCCGTCGGCTTCCGTTCCCATCACAATGGCAGAAGGCGTCCTGAAGTCGATCTCCTGATAATACTCGGCAGCCTGAAGTTCGGCAGCATAGGAGGTGATATTGTTCTCATTGAGCCAGGTTATCGCTTCATCGGAAGAGCAGATTGCAGTCTGCACCGTAAAGATTCCACCTACGCTGGAGCGGATCACATTGGGATTATAGAGGTCGGTCAACTGATCACAAACAACAACAGCATCCACGGCTGCGGCATCGGCAGTACGGAGAACTGCTCCCAGGTTTCCCGGTTTCTCCACCGCTTCCAGCACGATCACAAACGGGATTTTCGACAGTTGTATGTCAGCCAGGGTGTGTGAACGCGGTTTGGCAATGGCCACAATGCCGTCTGAGTTCTCCCGGTAGGCAATCTTGCTGAAGACCTCAGGTGTTATCTCGAAGAGATGTCGATGCTCGATAGGGTCAAGCACACCCGGATATTTGGTTTTTTCAAACATCTCCCGGCAGACATAGACCGATTCAACAAGATATCCCCCCTCTAATGCCAGCGACAATTCTCGTGCACCCTCTATTACAAAAAGTTGTTGCTCTCTCCGCTCACGGCTCTTTGCCAGTTTGACGATATTTTTTATCGACGGATTCTGAAGGCTTGTTATAAGCATACATTAAACCGGCTGATGGGAAACATTTACTTCGTCTCTTCCTTGTTCAGAAGAAGGGTTTCGACAGATTTCTTGAGTTGGTTTTTGGGTACAGCCCCCAACGAAGCCTGAGGCGTTCCCTCCATGGGAACAAAAAGTATGGTGGGAATACTTCTGATACCGAAGGCACGGGCAAGTTCCACCTCTTCATCCACATTCACCTTGTAAACATAGATCTCGCCACCGTACTCGGCAGCAATCTCCTCGAGGAGCGGAGCAACCCTCCTGCAAGGTCCGCACCATGCAGCCCAGAAGTCGATAATGGCCGGTTTATCCCCTTTATATTTCCACTCGGTTTCGTTATTGAAGTCGAACACTTTTTCGGAGAAGCTCTTGGTGTTGAGGACGATGGTCTTGCTATTTTTCGCGTTATTCGGTTCCGAAGCCCATGCGGTGAAGATGATCCCCAAAATGGCAAACGTTAATGTTATTTTTTTCATCTTAATTTTATCTGTTGTGAAAAATATACTCTCTAAACATTCTCTACCGGATAATTGTTTTGCAGGGTATCAAGCTTCTACCCGATCTTTATATGATATGCTTCCCGGGCGCATGATACCGAACTCCTTGGCACCCACACTCTCAATGGTCACCCTCCAGATCTTCACATTGTTTACCGCAGGGACCGAGTAGGTGAAATCCTTGTCGACATACTGCCGCATGATGATATTGAGCGCTTTCACCTTTTCATCAAAGTTCTCTTCGAAATGAACTACCCCTTCACAGATGACACTGCCGGCCCTCATCCTGTAGCTGCACGCCACATCTGGGTGTTGCCTGATAAGTTCCGGATCGGAGCAAAAGGTGACACAGATCCGGGGGTTTTTCTCCAACATCCGTATCGAACGGCCATCCTGCGCAGAATGCAGGTAGATAACACCATCTTCATAACCGAAGTTCATCGGCAACACATAGGGCGTCCCCATTTCATCTGCCATACCTACGAAACAGATCTGGCATGAACGGATTACTCTCTCTATCCGATCCCGTTCCTCAATTGAAAATGTTTTCATACTCGTTCCACATCTCCATTTCCAAGGTAGCAGGAGGCCTATGCGTACCTCTCTACCCCCATCCGTTTAATAAACTCTTTTCCCCTCTCTCCCGTCAGGAAAATTGAGGGAAGTTTGGGGTGCATCATGATCCGGTAGCCAGCGGCGTTACCCTCCACCCAGGTAATTTTGTCGCTATTGATGACATAGTTGTTGTGACAGCGGAAAAGTTGCTCAAAGTGGGCATTCTCAGCCTCAAACTCATCCAATGTTCCGCGTATTATCAGCTCCTCCATGCCTCCCTCACTGGAAAGGGTAATCATTAGGAGATCCTCTTTCGATTCTGCCATGATAAATGAATTGACATCGACCGGTTTGATATATCTCTTCAGATGGATAAATTGAGGATCGACAGGATGGAACACCTCTTTTTTATCGAACATCAGCCGGATATTTACTGTTGCCGCCTTATTCAAGCGACGTTTCACATAATAGATATGAAGAATGATCTGGGCAGTCAGGTAAGGGAGCAGAACCGACAACATCACTACCCACAGCACAAGCAAAAAGCCGGAAAAGCCTGTCGGCAACATCCCGCGAATATAGTTGATCATACAGATGATTACCGCAACAGTAACCATCTGAAAAATACAGTGAATTATCTCCTTGCCAATCGTCCATCTTTCGTCTGAGAAGAAACTTGGAAAGAGTTTGATCCAGCATGCGTTCATCAGCATCATCACTAAAGAGGCTGCTGCATACAACGATGCTGTGAGAATCGGGCTTCCCAGGATATAGGTACCATCCGAATCGAAAGGATGCATATAGGTCAATGCCAAAAAGATCCCCACAGACATCGCTGTGATTGAGACAATATAAGCATTGAACGCCTCATAACCTGGATGCGGACGGTTAAGCAGGGAGATGATAGGATTCATTTAGAAAGATGAAAATCAAATTTGAATATAATAAAAGTTTCGCGCCACCTCTCTTTGTCGAAATTAACTGTGCATCAGAGGGATACTGTGTTTATCATTACGGTAATAGTGAAAGGGAAAAGCCGGCCTGGCTTTTCCCTTTTGTTATGTTGTGCTCGCAGTAGGATTCTATTTCACCTTATCCACAATAGCCTTGAATGCTTCGGGATGGTTCATTGCCAGGTCGGCGAGCACCTTGCGATTGATGTCGATCTCATTTTTGTGCAACGCTCCCATCAGACGCGAGTAGGACATGCCATACTGGCGTGCGGCAGCATTGATACGTTGAATCCAAAGTGCGCGGAAATTGCGTTTTTTGTTTTTGCGGTCACGATAGGCATAGGTCAACCCCTTTTCCCACGTGTTCTTGGCCACGGTCCACACATTTTTGCGTGCGCCGATATAGCCTCTTGTTAATTTCAGAACTTTTTTTCTGCGGTTGCGCGATGCAACATGATTGACTGATCTTGGCATAATGTTACTTGTTTTTGAATGTCAGCGTCTCCTCAAGGGAGATCTTTGGTGCATACATCCGGTTAATAAATCGTTAATTGGAAAGCATCATGGATTATTTCATCCCAAGCAAGTGTTTCACGCTGTTTTCGTCTGCTTTGTGAACCAGACCTGTGTGCGTAAGATTTCGCTTTTGCTTTTTAGTCTTCTTCGTCAGAATGTGACTTTTGTATGCATGCTTTCTCTTGATTTTTCCTGTTCCGGTAAGGGCGAACCTCTTTTTGGCACCGGAATTAGTCTTCATTTTTGGCATTTTGCTCTTTTTTTTTGTAAATTATTCAATCTAGATAATCAACCCGATATTGCTCTTCCCTGAACAGGATTTGCAATATCGGCGGTTGATGTTTATGTTGAGGCCTCATCAGCCCTTTTTATCAAAAAGTGTGCAAAGATACAACAAGTTTTTGAAAAAGAGTGTAACTTTTCCTTTTTTATATTTATTCAGCGGGTTGTTCTTTCTCTTTCTTTGATGCCCCTTGGGGTTGTTCTTTCTCTTTCTTTGGGGTCCCTTGTTTTTTCGGCGTTAACATGATTATCATCCGCTTGCCTTCCAATACGGGCAATTGCTCCACCTTGGCATAATCTTCCAGATCGTTGGCAAATCGTAGCAGCAATACCTCGCCCTGTTCCTTAAACAGGATGGAACGCCCTTTAAAAAAGACATACGCCTTTACCTTAGCCCCTTCTTCGAGGAAACTCTTGGCATGTTTCAACTTGAAATTGTAATCGTGATCGTCGGTCTGAGGACCGAAACGGATCTCCTTGACAACAATCCTGACCGCTTTTGCTTTCTGCTCCTTCTGTTTTTTCTTTTGCTGGTACAGGAATTTTTGATAATCAATTATTCTGCATACGGGTGGAACAGCTGTGGGAGAAATCTCCACAAGATCCAGCTCTTTTTCTTCGGCAATCCTCAACGCCTCACGGGTAGGATAAATCCCCTGTTCTACATTATCGCCTACAAGGCGGACTTCGGGCACACGGATCCGTTCGTTGATCCGATGTTGTTCTTTTGTGTCTCTTACGTTATTCCTCATTCGGATAGTATTATTCCTTTCTTTTAAAATGTTTATACTGTTGGATTGTCGAAAACGAATTTAATTAAATGTTTACCTGTGGATTCATCATTTCATCCACCTCCTGTTTCACTCTGTTTGCAAAAGTAGTTAATTTTTCTGAACCTTGATCAATTCCGCCCTGTTTTCTTACCGAAACCTCTTCATTTTCTGTTTCTTTCTCTCCCACAATCAACAGATAGGGGATACGCTTAAGTTCATTGTCGCGGATCTTCCGGCCCACCTTCTCATTCCGGTCGTCTACCTCAGCGCGGATATCATGAGATTTTAAAGTACGGGCCACCTTGTAGGCGTAATCGTTGAACTTCTCGCTTACAGGAAGAATCATCACCTGGGTTGGTGTTAACCACAGCGGAAACTTGCCGGCTGTATGTTCAATAAGTACCGCCACAAAACGCTCCATCGAGCCAAAAGGAGCACGGTGAATCATCACCGGACGATGCTTCTGGTTATCAGCCCCGGTATATTCCAGCTCGAACCGTTCGGGAAGATTGTAATCCACCTGGATGGTTCCCAGCTGCCAGCGTCTGCCGAGCGCATCTTTTACCATGAAGTCGAGCTTAGGTCCGTAGAAGGCAGCCTCTCCCAGCTCTACACGCGCCTTCATCCCCTTCTCTTCACAAGCCTCCACGATGGCACGTTCAGCTTTTTCCCAGTTCTCGTCCGACCCGATATACTTCTCCTTATTGGCAGGATCACGTAACGAGATCTGTGCTTCAAAATCTTTAAAATTCAAAGCCTTAAAGATAATAAAGATAATATCCATCACCTTCAGGAACTCATCTTTTACCTGTTCTGGCATGCAGAAGATATGCGCATCATCCTGCGTAAAGCCACGCACCCGTGTAAGCCCGTGCAGTTCACCGCTCTGTTCGTAACGGTATACGGTTCCAAATTCGGCCAGGCGAAGCGGCAGGTCTTTGTAAGAACGCGGAAATGCCTTGTAAATCTCACAGTGGTGTGGACAATTCATCGGTTTCAGCAAGAACTCTTCACCCTCCTCCGGTGTATGTATCGGCTGAAACGAATCCTTTCCGTATTTAGCGTAGTGTCCCGATGTGACATAGAGCTGTTTCCCCCCGATATGGGGTGTGATTACCTGCTCATATTCGAACTGCTGCTGAATTTTCTTCAAAAACTCCTCCAGTTTCAGACGGAGTTGCGTGCCCTTGGGGAGCCATAGAGGCAGACCCGCCCCGACAGTCTGAGAGAAGGTGAAGAGTTCGAGCTCCTTTCCGATTTTCCGGTGATCGCGTTTCTTGGCCTCCTCGATCATTTCTAGATACTCATCAAGCATCTTCTTTTTCGGGAAGGTAATGCCATACAGACGGGTCAGCTGCGGACGCTTTTCATCGCCACGCCAGTATGCTCCAGCAGCGCTCAACACCTTTACCGCCTTGATGTATGAGGTATTGGGCAAATGGGGACCGCGACAAAGATCGGTAAATTTCCCCTGGGTATAGGTGGTGATGGTGCCATCCTCCAGTTCGTTGATCAGTTCCACTTTGTACTGCTCGTTACGGTCGGAGAACATCTTGATGGCATCAGCCTTTGAAATGGTTTCGCGTTTGATCTCCTCCTTGGCTGCGATCAGCTCCATCATCTTCTTCTCGATGGCGGGAAAATCCGACTCCTTGATGGAGACGCCTTCTCCGGGATCAACATCGTAATAGAAACCGTTCTCGATGGCCGGACCTATACCGAACTTTATTCCCGGATAGAGCTCCTGCAGCGCTTCCGCCATCAGGTGCGCCGAAGAGTGCCAATATGCATGTTTGCCCTCTGCATCATCCCATTTGAGCAATTGAAGTGTTGCATCTTCACAAATTGGACGGGTTAAATCCCAAGTTTCGCCGTTAACACTGGCTGCCAATACTTCCTGGGCCAATCTCGGACTGATGCTTTCGGCAATCTGTAATCCTGTGATTCCTTTTTCGTACTCCCGAACCGAATTATCGGGGAATGTAATTTTTATCATAACCTCTATATCGTTTTCTTCCGATTTTTTTGAACTGCAAATGTAATGATTTTGTGAATTATAAAGGGTAGGATTCTCAAGAATTTTACAGAGAGGAGGCTTGCAGGATCGCGGAAGTCTGGCACCATGCTCTTTCCCGGAAAGGAGTTAAGCGATTGAGTAGCACCCTTCGCAAGCAGTAAGCAGGTCAACACTCAATATGCTGAAAACTGGCCACTGGTGACTGTACAGAGTTTTAGAAGGTGCTGATTTATCGATGCATAACCGGATCTTTATGCTTCTTTAACAAATCCTATTGGCATATTTTCAATCTTGAATCTTATCTTTGTGCGGTTATGAAGAGAAAGTTGTTCACACTCCTGGTGCTATTGCTTTCCGTCGTCATCATGTATGGCGGCTCGGGAGTGAATGCCTATTTCTTCTGTTGTGACGATTGTCGCAACGCCGGTCTCACAGCCGTTATCGAGCAAAAATGCTGCGAAATCCATCACGAGCACCATTCCGGGGAGGTGATCACCTACTACGGCGGTCACGCTTGCGGAGAAGAGTTCGATCTTGCCGATGTTTGCGGTGTAGAGCGCATTCAGGTGAAGTGGACACAATCAACGAGCGAAGAGATTAACCTGCAACCGGTCGTAACTGAACTGGATTTCTGCTCCACGCTAGCAGCCCGACAGGCGCAATATCAACCGGTGTTGCCTATCCAACCGGAGTATGTCAACCGACATTCCCAAAAACCGCCTAACCTGAGCAGGAAGGATTACAGCTCACTGCTCACTGTGCTTATAATTTAGTGGATGATTACGTATCTCTCGGCCTGCCGGGAGAGTACCATCTGTTGATACGCAAGGCAACACCATCTATCCTATTCACTAAATTATAAATCAATGAAAAAAATCATTTTATTACTTCTTATAGTCATCATTGCCCTCCCATCCCTTGCTGCCGAAAAGATCAGGGGCTACATCGTGGATGAACGCAATGAGCCGATTATCGGCGCCAATATCTATTGGGAAAAATCGAAAAAAGGGGTGACATCCGATGTCAACGGCTATTTTGAGATCGATGCCGCCACTCATCACGAGCACCTCATTATTGCATATACAGGCTACATAACACAATCACTCCATATTGACGATCAGAATGGGGAACTGAAAGTGATCCTGATCGAGGATACCAAGCTACTCGACGAGGTGGTGGTTAGCCGCCGTTCTCCGGGCACTGTCACACAACGTGGCGCTGTTCTGCAGACGCAAAAGGTAACGTTGGGCGAGATCCATCGCGCCGCATGCTGCAACCTGGGTGAAAGTTTCGAAACCAATCCCTCCGTGGACGTTGCGTACAGCGATGCCGCCACCGGGGCGAAGCAGATCAAGCTGCTCGGTCTTTCAGGCACCTATGTGCAGATGCTTACCGAAAACTATCCCAACTTCCGTGGCGTATCATCACCCTTCGGGATGGATTATGTGCCCGGATCGTGGATGGAGGGTATTTACATCTCGAAAGGTACCTCATCGGTGAAAAATGGTTACGAGGCACTTGCCGGACAGATCAACGTAGAATACAAAAAGCCGCAGACCATGGATAAGCTCTTCGTAAACCTTTTCGGCAGCGATGCCCTCCGTATGGAAGCCAATGTGGATGCGGGGATTCATATCAACGAAAAGCTTACCACCGGACTATTTGCACACTACTCCAACGACACGCACGCGCACGATGTAAACAACGACGGGTTTCTGGATTATCCCAAAACTGAGCAGTTTAATTTCATGAACCGTTGGAACCACGAGGCAGGCAAGTACGTAGCACAGTATGGGATGAAGTATATCCACGAGGAGCGGACAGGTGGACAGGATGATGCACACCACGATATCGTCGACCCCTATAGGATTTCACTGAAGACCAATCGTGGCGAGTTCTACACCAAGCAGGCCTATGTGTTCCGCAATGACGAACTGGCCGAAAGCGTGGCGATGATTGCGTCTGGCTCTTTCCACGACCAGAAAGCAATATATGACCGCACCCCTTACGATGTTACCCAGAAAAACCTGTACGTAAGCCTGATGTATGAAAATGACTTTTCAAAAAGGCACAACATCAGTACCGGATTGAGTCTCAACTATGACGCGTTCGACGAGACGTTGCAAAACAGCCCCTACGACCGTAAAGAGGTGGTCCCCGGTGCCTATTTGCAATACACTTTCAATCTCAACGACAAATTTATCGCATTGGGGGGAATTCGTGCCGATCACAGTTCAATGTACGGATTTTTTGTGACACCCCGTCTCCATCTGAAATACAATCCCGCCGAGTGGATTCACCTGCGGGGCTCTGTCGGGAAAGGGTTCCGTACGGCAAACGTACTGGCGGAGAATAATTACCTGCTGGCCAGTTCACGCCGGATTGAGATCGCCGGGGACCTCGACCAGGAAGAGGCTTGGAATGCCGGACTCAACACCACGGTATATATCCCGATCGGCGACCGCCAGATGACACTGACCGGTGAGTGGTATCACACCCGTTTTATCAAGCAGGTGGTTGTGGATGTGGACAGCGATCCGCATGCCATCAGCTTTTACAACCTCAATGGTGGAAAATCCTACTCCAACAGTGCCCAGGTTGAAATGAGCTACCCATTTTTCGACGGCTTCACCTTTACGGCGGCCTACCGGTATACGCGTGCAAAATCAGATTTTATCAATTCCCAGACCGGAGAGGTGCAGTTCCTTGCCAAACCGCTGATGAACGATTATAAAGGACTGGTTACCGCATCCTATCAAACCCCGTTGCGCAAATGGCAGTTCGACCTGACCGGACAGTTTAATGGTGGCGGCCGCATGCCTAGTCCCGATGTAACAAATCGGTTATGGAACGACCGGTTCGATCCGTTCACCATAGTAAACGGGCAGATTACAAAGTATTTCCGGAACCTGGACATCTATCTGGGTGTGGAGAACCTGTTCGATTTCCGTCAGGAGAACCCGATCATCGATGCAGCAAATCCTCGTGGTGACAATTTCGACGCCACCATGGTGTGGGGACCGGTACACGGGCGCAAAATCTATGCAGGCCTACGTTTTACAATTCCAAGGTATTAATATGTCAAATCTGTAGTCAGTAATTTAAATGTTGAATTTGCAATGAAAAGATTAGTTTTACTGTTCACAATCGTAGCCCTCTCGACGGGCGTAACATTTGCTCAGAAGCAGCAAAAGAAGGACGATAAGAAAGAGACCGTTGAGTTTTTCGTAACCAGCGAAGAGATGTGCCACAACTGCGTCCGCAAGGTGAACAACAACCTTCCGTTTGAGAAGGGTGTTACGGGACTGGATGTGAGCCAGGAGAAGAATACGATCAGGATCACCTACCGCAAAGACCGCACCTCGCCCGAGAAGCTGAAGGCCGCTATCGAAAAGCTCAATATGAAGGTGGAAGAGGTTAAGCAGCCGGAAGGGAAAAAGTGATCCTTCCTGTCGACTGAAATTGAGTAGGAGGAAAATAAAGTAGTTTTCTTCCTACTTAAAAATCTCATTTAAAATTCCCAACTCAAGTTAATAGTTTTCAAAGCGGAATTTCTCTTTTTTTTCGAGAGATACCGTTTTATTTTCTTTTCATCTTCACTGTTTCTTGCACGTTTA
>Ga0116191_1000504_pt1 | contig 34602 bp, 33 predicted proteins | sample AD_UKC111_MetaG_FD_89897 | JGI IMG/M metagenome (GOLD analysis project Ga0116191, IMG submission 89897) | Active sludge microbial communities of municipal wastewater-treating anaerobic digesters from Hong Kong - AD_UKC111_MetaG | ecosystem: Engineered > Bioreactor > Anaerobic > Digestate... | reverse complement strand
TTTTACTGATTTTATAGTAAAAAAAATCCAAAATACAATTTAGTTTCAGAACAAAAATAATTTAATTGATTAATAATGAGATATTTATATATTAATTTCTTTTGCATAATAATTTCATTTTCGCTTATTAGTTGCAATCAGGCAGCTTCATCTTCAAAAGCTGATAACAATCTTGCCCCTATCATGGGAATTGAAAATAGCGGTATGTTATATAAAGGATTGATGACACAAGATGGCTCTGTACTAATGTGTGGTGTGAAGAAAAATAGCAGTTCGGATGAAAAAGATGCTCTGATAGTTAAGGTAAATCAAAATGCTGTGGCTTGGAGCAAACAAGTTGGAACAAATGGAATTGAAGAAGGATTTAATTTTATTACAACGAATATCAGTGGCAAAATACTAGCTTTGGGATATCAAAAAGGAGAAGCTAATAATACGCTGTTAATCAATATGTTAGATGCTGATGGAAAAATATTATGGAGTACTTCTTCTATCAATTGTAATGGAATGGAAAACCCTCAAGGTGCTATCTTGAACGATGGCTCTGTGGTTGTAGCTGCTCGAAATGCTCACCCAGACCCATTTAATACGAACAAAATCAATCTTTTAAAGCTAGATGCAAATGGCAATTTAGTTTGGAGCAAACAAATAGAATCGATAGTTGGAGTGGTAAAAATGATTAATGCAAATAATGTAATTAAGTTAGTTTGTAAGCAAAAAGGTGTATTTTTAGAATATTCTACTTCTGAGAAATTTCACAATTTTCCATTGATAACCTTAACTGAAGATGGCGAAGTATTTAGTTCCACCAATATTCTTACTCCGAAAGCACCTAGCTCATCCGTAGAATTTTATGATGCATTAGAAACAAGCTCTGGTGATTTAGTGATGGCTGGTTATACTTTCAACGACTTATCTCCAAACAAAGCATTTTCATTATTGTGCTTTGATGTGAATGGAGTAAAAAAATGGGCAAAGCGGTTCGACTTTCCTCAAGAATCAATGGCAAAAACCATTGACTTTGATGGCTCAAGCAATATATTAGTATGGGGAGATGGCTATGGAAAAGGAGATCAATTTTATTTCACTAAAGTAGATATTTCAAATGGAAATCTCGTCAAAGCTAGCTCTGTGAAAATGAATAATACAAAACAAGTGAGATCTCTCATCAGCAAAGGTGATAATTATTGGTTGTGTTTCGATAATACCAATCAGTTTGCTTGGGAAGGAACAAATAAAAATGGAAGCTTAGCAGTAGAACAAACAACAGAAAAGCCACAAATAATTGATATTCAGTGCAAAACAAAAGAATCAAATGTGAAATCTACACCAAATGACTATCTACTCTACCCTACGAAATTCGAAAGCGTCAATGTTGAATCCACAATAAAAAAACTATAACATGTCGCCTGATGCTATAGTCCAGAAAATGATGGATCACGATGGGTTCAGCCAATGGCTTGGTATTCAAGTAATTGAGGTTGGCTTGGGCTATTGCAAACTGATAATGTCCATCAATAAAGATATGTTGAATGGTTTTGGATATGCTCATGGCGGCATTGCCTATTCTCTTGCCGACAGTTGTTTCGCATTTGCTTCCAATAGTTATGGAACTCAAGCAGTTTCTATCGAAACGAGTATCAATCATTTAAAACCAGTTAGCAATGGAGATACTCTAATAGCTATTGCAACAGAAATGAATAGAACCCGAAAAACTGGTTTGTATTTGATAACAATTACGAATCAAAATGATGATAAAGTAGCAATATTCAAGGGGTTAGTATATCATTTGGATAAAACTTGGGAATAGCTAAGTAGCATTATCGCATCAATAAAACTTCTCCAATGATTTGAATATCTTTTCCCTCCCGATCTTTCAAAAGTAGGTAATATGAATAAATTTCGGATGGAGATTTATAACTAACCAAATTGAATAAGTTTAGATAAAATATATTTTACATCTTAAATTCCTTATTTATATTATAATGTTTTTCATCCTCATTATTATTTACTGATTTTCAAGCAAATGCAATACATTTTTGAATCTAATAGATTATACTATAGAAAGTTTGAAATTGAGGATGCTCAAATATTATTTGATTTGAATGCTGATATAAAAGTTATTCAATATACTGGAGATCAAGCATTTAATAATATGGCAGATGCAAAGAAATTCATCCAAAATTATCGGGATTATGATCTTTATGGAATAGGTAGATGGATGATGATACACAAATCAACAAATGCTGTATTGGGATGGTGTGGGTTGAAGTATATGCCTGATTTACAAGAGATTGACTTAGGCTATCGGTTATTTCAAGAGTATTGGAATCAAGGATATGCCACAGAAGCAAGCTTAGCTTCACTAAAATATGGCTTCGAAGTGAAGCAGTATGATGAAATAGTTGGTAGAGCTTGGAAAATTAATTTGGCTTCAATTAGAGTTTTGGAAAAATGTGGTATGGTTTTTTGGAAAGATGCTATCTTTGACCATCAAGCTGGTAGCTACTATAAAATCACTAAATCTGAATACCTAAATAAGATATAAAATGTAAGTATAGGCTATTTATCAACGATCTATACAATTAACAATCAATGTTTTATTTAATAAATTAATTAGAAAGCATAATTTGCATGAATAATATTTTAATTTTTTGTGGAGCCAACAAAGGCAATCATCCAAAATATGAGCAATTGGCAAATTCTATTGGAAAACAGTTGGCAAAAGCTGGTAAATCAATTCTTTATGGCGGAGGAAGTGTAGGGCTTATGGGCGTTATTGCCGATGCAGCTTTATCAGAAAATGGAAAAGTAATTGGCGTAATTACAGAACAACTGGATAAAATGGAAGTGGGTCATCGAGGAATTTCTGAGATGATTTTAGTACCAGATATGCAAATTAGAAAAGTAAAAATGTTAGAAATGGCAGATGTGAGTATCGCTATTCCTGGTGGCTATGGCACTTTGGATGAAATATTCGAAGCATTGACTTTATCTCAATTGAATGTCATCAGAAAACCAGTTGGTATTTTGAATTTCGAAAATTTCTTTACCCCACTATTGCATCAAATTGATTTGATGGTGGATGAAGGTTTTATTCATCCATCTAATAAAAAATTATTTGTGTTTGACAGTGATTTCAACAAATTACTTTCAAAATTAGAAGAATGGAAATTTGAATAACTTCTTGACTATCTTACATTTACATATTTTCGACCTTCTATACTCGATTTGATTCTTACATTTTGAAGTAAATACATTCCAAATACAAAAAATACGGATAAAAATAAAGCACTATATCTAATGTTGCCCGTCAATTGTTCTACGAAACCAAAGGCAAATGTTCCAACTACTACGGAGATTTTATCCATAACGTCCATAAAGCTAAAATAGCTCGTTATATTTTTGGTTTTGGATGGAATTAGTTTTGCATAGGTTGATCTACTTAATGATTGAATTCCACCCATTACTAATCCAACCAAACTCGCCAATAAGTAAAATGAAATTTTATCATTAATGAAAAAAGCACCTAAGCATATCACTATCCAACAAAAAAGCATAAGATAAAGAGCATATTTATTTCCTTTTCGGTCTGATAACTTAGCAAATAAGTTCGCACCAATCGCAGCAACAATTTGCAAAATCAAAATTAAAATGATGAGTTCGGATGTTTCAAACATCAATACTTTCGAGGCAAAAATTGATGCCATAAAAATAACTGTCTGAACTCCAGCATTATAGGACAAAAATGCAAGCAGAAAATATTTTAAATTCGAAGTGTGATTTATTTCGTTCCATACATTCTTTAGCTCTTGCCACCCTTCATGAATAAGCTGGTCCGTTTTTGCAACATTTTGGTTGTCAGCCGGTAATCGTTTGAATGGTATTTGAGAAAACCCGATCCACCACAAACCAACCATTACAAACGATATTTGAGCAGCGAACTTAGAGCCAGATGGTCCTTCAGGTAATCCGAACCATGTTGGGTTAAGAATAATTACCAAATTGATAACCAATAAGATAACACTACCAACATAACCATACACAAACCCTTTTGCACTTACTTTATCGTATTGGTCAGAAGAGGCAATAACAGGAAGATAAGAATTATAAAAAACAAGCCCACCAGCAAAACCAGCTGTAGCAAATATAAAACCAAGTATTCCAACCCATAAAGTACTCATTCCTTTGAACCAAAATAGAGCAATACAGGCACTAGCACCAATCAAAGTGAAAAACCTCATAAATTTCTTACGAATTCCACCAAAATCAGCAATACCAGAAAGAGCTGGAGAAGCAATCGCTATCAAAAGATAAGCAACAGCAATGGCATAAGAATATAAGGCAGAATTTGAAACATTCCATCCAAAAACATCGATAAATTCATCCGTATTCTTAGTATAGTAACCTGGGAAAATTGCTGCCGAAATCACTAAAGCATAAGCTGAATTTGCCCAGTCAAAAAATGCCCAACCATTTACTGTTTTCTTGTCGTTTTGGATTGAAATCGTTTGATCCATTTATTTTTTTTAGTATAAAAATGCAGACCAAAAGTAGCAAATTTGTATCATAATATATTTAGCTAAATATTATTCCTTTATCACTTTAATCACCTTGTTGGACTGCCCATCTGATAACTATAAGAAATAAATTCCTGATTTTATAGCATTGATGTTCATTTTCCCTTGATTATTGCCATAATTCAATTCTAATACTTTGGATTCTAATATTTTTCCATCAAGTGAAATAAGTTTCAAATTATAATTTCCTTTTTTTTCAATATCAATATTATAATTTATTTCGTCATTAAAAATTGTAGGAAATATATTAAATTGATTTATATAATTTATGTCTTCATTTGCAACTTTTCCTTCTGTCAATTTTAAGTTAGTAATAGATGCTCCATCGCCTGTATTCAATGAATTGCCATTAACACCATTCCCACAAGCATAAAATGTCACACTACCATTATTTGCCTTTGGAGCTTGCCATTTAGTCTCAAAAAAGTTGTTAGTATTTTTCTTAGTTTGCTCAACATACATTCTTTTCAAACCTGTAGTCAATTCTACTATTTTTACTCCTGATGATGGATAAATCCAACCCTTTACATCTACATTACCATTATCCAATAACGATACCATTTGAAATCCATAGCCTGCTGGTGTACCAGAGACTTTACTAATGGTTACTTTTACTTTATAAACTCTGCCTGGTTCGTAGGAAGTAATCGTTTTGTTTGTTACAGTATCAAAAACCTCTATTTTAGTAGAAGTTTGAATGGTGCTTGGTGTACCAGCAGTATGGCAGTCCCTACAGATACTTCGTTAGGAGCAAATGTAGCCCCACCTATGGATGGATTCATTGTCGCAAATCCAAAATTATTGCTCATCCAAAGTGTCGATCCGAGCAACAATAAAAAGAGTAAATGTAAATATTTGATTTTCATAAGTTTAAATTTAGAATATAATCTGCAAAATAACACTATTTACATAATATAATCAAGATAATATTAAATTTTTCAAAATATTATCGTACTCTAAATAAATCAATAGAATTTTTTTGCAATAAAAAGAGTCTTTAATATTATTTTGTACAATCTTGCTAAGATTATACTTTTGTTGTATCTTGTTTCATCTTGTTTCATCTTGTTTCATCTTGTTTCATCTTGTTTCATCTTGTTTCATCTTAAGAAAATGATATGGAGAACTCTGTTTTTACATTTAGACTTAATTTAGATTGGCAATTAATAGCTTTGATAAGTCAAATTGATAGATTCGATGCAACATGGACATCTATAGAAAGAAGAGAAAAACAAAGCTTAAAACAACTTAAATCAATAGCGACAGTAAGAAGTGTTGGAGCCTATACTAGAATAGAAGGCTCTATACTAACTGACGATGAGGTTGATGTGCTTCTTAAAAACATTGATATCACTAAACTTGAAGATAGAGATACTCAAGAAGTCGTAGGATATTTTGAAGCTTTAGATATAATATCAGAAGCATATAACGAAATAAGAATTACAGAAGGCGACATCAAAAATTTACATAACATTTTGATGAAATATAATACAAAAGATATATGGCATAAAGGCAACTATATGAAACTTAGCTATGCAGTGGAAGCTAAGTATCCAGATGGAACAAGTCAAATTATATTTAAACGACAAAGCCAGGCATTGACACAGAATCAGCAATGAGAAACCTAATCGAATGGTACAATAATGAAAATTCAATTCACCCTCTTGTTAAATGCACCGTATTTACTTATGAATTTTTAAGCATACATCCTTTTCAAGATGGGAACGGACGACTAAGCAGATTAATATCTTCCCTACTATTACTAAAAAATGGTTACAAATGGATTCAATATGTAAGCTTTGAACACGAAATTGAAAGTAGGAAATATGAGTATTATAGAGTGCTAAGAAGCTGTCAAGCTCAACGACCAAATGAAAATATTAGCGATTGGGTAAACTTCTTTTTCGACGCTTTAAAAAATATTCAAGGACAATTAATGCAAAAACTTCAAGTACATCAAGTAGATGGAGAACAATTGCTACCTCGTGAAAAACTTGTAGTTAGTTTCATTGAAAACCACCCAGGTTGCAAAACTGGAGACATTTCAAAGGGATTAGGCTTATCAAGAATGATGACTATTAGGCAACTCAAAATATTAATAGAGAAAAATATAATTGAAAAACACTGAAGAGGATCTGGGACACAATATACAATCAAATAACAAATCAATAGAAATAAGCAAAAGTGACATGCCTTTTATCTGCTATTTGGATTATTTATTGCTATCGAAATACATCGATTAAAAATATAAACAATATTCATTATTTTATAATCTGTAATGGAAATTAGGAAACTAAAATCAGTATAAAGTTAAGTAGCAAATGCTCAACATTTGAACAAAATATTTCAAAAAAAAAAATGGAGCATTGATTAACTATCAACACTCCATTCCAAATTCAAATTAAATTTGAATAAAACCAAAATCTTAGTATTTGATTCCTAATGATTTTAAAGTTTCCATATCTAAACTTCCGATTGGTAGTTTATTATCTTTTTGATATTTCACTAAAGCAGCTTTAGTGTCTTTACCCATAATGTTATCAGAACCTCTAGCACCTACATTATAACCTTTTGCTGTAAGAGCATCTTGGATTTGCTTAACAGTATAACTAGACACTTTTGAATCACATAATACTTCTCTCCACTCAGTGAATCCACCAGCTTTAACTAATTTAGTTTTTGTAACTGTAGTAAATTCAGCAGGAATTGCGATTTCTTTTGTAGTAGCAGCAGATTTTTGAATTTTTTTTGTTAAAGTTGTATATTCAGCAGGAACTGATTCTTCTTTTGTTGTTGCAGGTGATTTCACAACTTGTTTTGTAACAGTTGCATATTCAGCAGGAACATCTTCTTCTTTAGTAGTTGCAGCAGATTTTAATACTTGTTTTGTAACAGTGGCATACTCAGCAGCAACACTCTCAGATCTGTAACATGCATTTCCTTTAAAGTTCGCATCTGTACAACCTTCTATTTTAGTGCCGTTTGCACCATTTGAAACAGCAACTCCACAACAAGTCTTAGCAACTTTTTTAGTAACAGTTTTATATTCAGCTGGAACAACTTCTTCTTTATAAGTAGCAGGAGTTTTTAATACTTGCTTTGTAATTGTTTCGTATTCAGCTGGAACAGTTTCTTCTTTTGTTGAAGCAGCAGCTTTTAATCTTTGTTTAGTAACAATTTTATATTCCGCAGCAATAGTTTCTTCTTTAGTTGTAGCAGCAGATTTCAAAACTTGTTTTGTAACTGTTTTGTATTCAGCAGGAACAGTTTCTTCTTTTGTTGTAGCAGCAGATTTCAATTTTGAAACAGTACGAGTACCCATTTTAGCAGGAACGTCAACCACTTTTGTACAACCAGCATTAGCAACACCAGAACCATCACAGCCTTTATTGATTTGTTTTGTAACCGTTTTGTAAACAGCAGGCACTTCTACTAAACACTCTACTAAACAATCACCTGTTAAACAGCTAGGATTTGTAGCTTTCTTAACCCATTTTGTAGTAGCAGGAGTAACTTCGATTCTTTCAGTAACAGTTTCCATTTTTGGTTGTAAAACTTCAACTCTTTTTGAAGGACCTTCCATTTCATAAGATTCAGTAACCGTTTCATAAACAGCTGGAACTGAAACCTTTCTAGTAGAAGCAGCTTTAACTTCTACTTTTTCAGTTACTGTTTCATAAACAGCAGGAACAGTTACAATTCTTTTAGATGCAGGCTTAATCTCAACTTTTTCTGTATATGTTTCGAACAAATCACTTGCAGAACTTAAAGCACCATAAGCACCCATTCCTTTAGCACCTTTGTTTTTAGAATTAGCAGCAGCATTATTACCACTTGCATCGCCAGTCAAACCACCAACTGGAATAACTCTTTTAGATGCAGCCTTTACTTCTACTTTTTCAGTAATAGTTTCGAATACAGCTGGAACATATACATATCTTTTGCTAGCTGGTTTCACTTCTACTTTTTCAGTAACTGTTTCATACTCAACAGGTAATTGAACTAGTCTTTTAGAAGCTGGCTTCACTTCTACTTTTTCAGTCATTGTTTCATATACAGCTGGAACAGCAACAATTCTTTTAGATGCTGGCTTAACCATAACTTTCTCAGTAACTGTTTCATAAACTGCTGGTACAGCAATTAATCTTGTTGAAGCTGCCTTTTTTTCAACTTTTTCAGTTACTGTTTCGTAAACTGCTGGAACAATTTCTGTTCTTGTAGATGCAGGTTTAACAGTCACTTGCTCAGTTGTAGTTTCGAACTGATCAGGAATAAGACACTTTGAATAACATTTTCCAGGTTTTGCATTAGGTGGTAAATCTGTTTGTGCATTTGCAACAAAAGTTACCACACTTAGAAAGAAAGCAAGAATAACATTTAGTTTCTTCATAATGATTTGATTTTTAATAATATATAGCTTTTATGTGTTTAAAATATAGATAAATAATAAAACTAAAGCATAAAATACATGGCAAATTTATAACATATTTTTGGGAAAACAACTATAATACTTAGTAATAATTTTAGTTTTAATATCTAATTCATCAATATCTGAAATAAAAGTAATTGACCCATCTTTGCTCAGAATTTTAATTTCGTTTTGCTCATTGTAGGCTACATTTTCCTCTTTTCCAGAAAAGAAAAAATATGGAAATAGCTCTTCCCCATATTTTTCTAAAACTCTTTGACGCATTATTGTTATATAGTCACTTTCTTTTTCTTCGTTCCTATATTTTAATTTGAATAATTTTCTATTTAATAAACTTAAAGCATGTTCCCTCAACACTATATCAGAATTATATTGCATTTGTTTGAGTTGATTGATGACATCATAATCATCCAATTGGGCAAACTGACTTAATAACTCAGGGTTTTTTTGGAGATCTGTCTTTGTAAAATTATGATTTAAAAAATAGGTAAGATTGTTACTTACTCCAATTTTGTTATCAGCACAAAGTAATTTCAATCGTTTTAGGAAATGGATGAGCATAAGCTCTGCCGATAAAGTGGTTTTATGTAAATATACTTGCCAATACATTATTCTTCTTGCTATCAAAAAATTTTCAATAGAGTAAATACCTTTCTCTTCTACTACTAATTCATTATTTTTTACATCAAGCATTTTTATAATTCTATCATAGCCCACTATCCCTTCTGAAACTCCTGTATAAAAGCTATCCCGATTCAAATAATCCAAACGATCCATATCTAATTGACCCGATATCAATTGGTATAAAAAGAGCTTTGGATAATCATTTTTAAAAATTTTAATAGCTAATGTCAACTTCCCTTCAAATTCAATATTCAGCTGCTCGAGAAAAGTTTCTGTTAAAGATTCATGATGTGCATCAATTAGTAGCCCTTCTAAAGCATGTGAAAAAGGACCATGCCCAATATCATGTAATAATATTGCGATACAAACTGCCTCAGACTCTTCGTTTGTGATCTCCACTCCTTTCGATTTTAGAATATCTAATGCTTGCATCATCAAATACAAAGCACCAATGGCATGATGAAATCTAGTATGAGTAGCTCCAGGGTAAACGTAGCTTACAGTGCCAACTTGTTTTATTCTCGATAAACGCTGAAAATACGGATGATCGATCAGTTCTAAAATTATTCCATAAGGAACTTTGACAAAACCATAAACTGGATCATTAAAAATCTTGATCTGAGCAGACATTCTTAGCTAATTGTTCAATAACAGGAACGATTAAAATCCTTTTTGGATACATATTTGAATAATTATAAAACAAAAAAAGAGCAATCAAAACCGTCGAATGCTCTTTTTTTTAAAAAATATATTTTTAATATTCTATTTCTTTGTTATAATAGTTTCGTAATTTTTCTTTGCAATAGCTCTACCTGATAATAATCCTTCAGTATTATCGAATTCATAGTGAATTCCACCATACAATCTAGATACAGCTGCTTCGGCGGCTGCACTTCTAAACGAAGCAAATGCTCTTGGTTCGAAATTTTTATCACCTTGATCATATTTCAACTTGTGGCTTTGATCGATAAAAGCATAATTTTCTCCAAAAATATAGGTTAGCATATCAAATCCAGCACCAGAACAACTTGCATGTCCAGAGGTATATGAAGGAAATGGTGGTGTAGCTATCAGTGTCTTCCAAGTTGGATCTATATACTTTTGAATATAACTTACTGGTCTAATTAAATTGTTGCTAAACTTTGTCTTCCAACAACATATAAAGGCATCACCAACACACATTCCTACCCTTGCAATAGCCTCAGCTGCTCTTCCTAAATCTAATTTTTGCTCTTTTATGACCTGTGATGTAATCGCAACTACATGGCCTGGAGGAGTAAATGTCAACCCTGCATCGTCTGCCCAATAATATGCTATTTTTTGTTGAGTTGGGTTTTTATCATTTACCGTAACATAAACTTCATGAGCCTTTTCAAAAAATGTAGAATTAATATCTGTACTAAAATCTGGATTTTTTGGTATATTTATTAAACTTGTAATATTGGGAACAAATGACCGAGCCGTTCCCCAATATGGCTGTAATGGAATTAACTGAGCAGATGTTGGCACCCAATATTGATCGCCAATAGGAGCAACATAGCTAGATGGAAAGTTTTTTGCATATCCTTGATAACCAACATTATCAGTAGATGACCAATTGAAAATTGTATTTGCAATACTTCTTCCGAAAGCTTCAGATTGCTCAACAACTATCGGATCTAAACCTATTTTATTGTTTGCTAAATTTACTTCATAAGTCAATTTCATAATTTTTTTCATATCCTCTGTAGCAGTTGGATACAATTTTGTAAGAATCTCATAAGCCGCAGCATTAACACATAATTGCCAGTGATAAAGTTTATTTTGATCTATTTTGGGCATTGCTGGCAAATCCGTAACTTGCCCACTTAACGATTGATAGCCTTCCATACCTTGAACTACCGATTCATATAATGTAATTCCTAAAATTCCAAATGATCGAGAAGCAACAGGTGGAGAATATCCAGGAGTAGTTCGAGTGAGATCCAAACTCAAATCAACCCAGTTTGTTACTATATTTGAGCTAAATTGATTTGTTTTATAAGTAAGGTCTGAATCTGTTTTTTGGCAAGAAATTATCAAAAGGACTAGTACTATAGATGCTAATTTGAGAAATGAATTAAATTTGTACATATATTTATCTTTAAAACTTTATATTTATGGTACAATTTATACGCCATAATTGGTCATAGGGGTACAATTATTAGGTATTTTTTTCTTTTAAATATATAAATAATTAATTGAATTACAATAAAATATGAAATTAAAATCATATATAATAAATTTCATTTTATTAATGATTGTATTTGCAATTATTAATGGATGTTATTCATTGAAAGGTTTTAGTATTGACCCAAATACTAATACTTATTATGTTAAGACATTTGATTTCACAGCACCAAATGCACCACCGACCATTGGACAGTTGATGACCGAAAATTTTAAGAATAAAGTAAGATCTCAAACTAGGTTGCTATATAATGATTTGGATCCGGATATAGAATTTGTAGGGACAATTACTGACTATACCGTTAGTTCGGAGGCTCCACAGGCAAATGCTACCACGGCATTCAATAGACTAGAAATTGGGGTTCAAATAGAATATATCAATCATAAAGACGAAAAGAAAAATTGGAAGCAAAAGTTTAGTAGGTTTGCAAGTTTCCCAGCCGAAACCAATTTATTAGATGTTCAGAATCAATTAATTGCAGATATTTCCAAACTACTCATGGATGATATTTTCAGAAAAGCTTTTGAAGATTGGTAGGCAGAAATATTATTCTTTCAAATGAGTGGTTTTCATTGTAAAAGACACCTTAAAATCTCGAATAGGATCTAAACCAATTAATTTTCGACGTTCATTCACTGCTTTTTCATTATCATAAGGTGCAAGAACATACTTATTTTACCTTGTTTGATGTCTAGTTAAGCTTTTCAAAAATAATTTATTTTGTAATTAATCATGATATATACAAAAAAATTTAAATAATAAATACCTAATCCCAACCAACATTTCTGAACTATCAATACTAATGACATATCCCGAACCTTCGGGACTAAAGACTAAAGACCTCCCTAAGTATCAGGATTAAATACCAATACCCAAAGTCTAATTGCCAAAGACAAATAACCAAAACTTACCTACGGTACCACCCTAAAACAAAATATTCCCATTGTTTGATGATATAATATGCCTTTATTTGGGAATAGTACTACATCTAATAATGTACTATTATAAAAATTATTTGGAGATAATCTCAATAATTGAATATTCATTTTAGCAGAATCCTTCATAATCGTATATACATCTATACCATCATATTTACCACATTTGCCAGAGAAATCTTGTTGCTGAAATGCCCCTGCCTGAATACCACTATTGTGAAATAGTGCAAAAACGCCCTCCTTCCGAGTAACTACTTTAAAATCTAGATAAAAACTATCATTTTTATAAGTATATTCTCCTCCCAATTCACTAGTACCCTTTGAATATTTATAAAGATTGTAATCGTATTCAGGGTTTCTAATAAATTCAAAATGTTTGTCAATATATGTTGCTGCGAATTCTGAAGTATCTAATTGTACAATATAAGTACCAGGGTGCCATTTATAATTGCTCATATCATAATTCCCGAGATAATTATATTCACTATCGTATCCAGGCCTAATCTTACTAAAGTTAGATACAAATTGGATGGTATCCCCAATGTGGTAGGTTTCTAGAGGATTGATAATCTGCGATTCTATCTCCATGTATCTGACACATTTATTTTTATTGCATGCAAACAATAAAAAAGAAAAACTAAATAACAATATGAACTTTTTCATAATATGATTTTAATATAGCTGGGTTGTTATAAAACAACCCAGCTATTGGCTAATAACTTAAAAACAAATTTGAAGCAGCTGTTTTTACTGCTGGAGGTGATGTTGATGTTACTTTAGTTAAAAACATAAAAGGAGTTACAATATCTGATGTAAGAGCATTATACATTGTTCCAATTGAAAATCCACTAACACCATCAGTTATTGTACCACAACCTCCATCAAAATAATCGCATGCAGATAAAACATCAGGGCTAGTATCCATCAAATCATTGTAAAAACCAATTGGAATATGATTAGAAAATTCATTTCTTACCCCCTCGGCTTGTGCAGCGTAACTAGAATATGGAGATCTACCTGAACTTACTGGATAGGTTCTAGCAAAAAAATTTATAGAAATAAACTCTGCCCATGATTCACAAAGAGCAATTTGTTTGGCATTATAACTTCCAGAATTTCCATGTGGCTCTCCATCAAATATTGATGCATTGATTTCTGCAAATACTAGATCATACCAAAACAAATTACCTGTTTTCACTGAATGAGATGCATGTGCTAATTCGTGGTAAGCAAGGCTCTTTAATCCTCTAGATACTTTAGTATTGATTCCAATATAAACATCTGGCATATATGTTATTATACCTGCTGCTCCTAAAAATCCTATAATTGGCAAAAACGGTCCAGAATAAAAAAGTGGTATATGACCAGAAAGTAAAAAATAAGAAGCAGAAGACAATCCATATTGTGTGTTCATTAAGGTATAACCATAACCATTATTCCTACCAACAAAAATATCTAATTGAGTTGGTGGAGGAAGTACACCATCTGTTGCATTATATGACCTCAAATCATATAATGCATTATTTACAGTTGCTGCTCCCCAATAAACATGTGCAAATGATCCTTGCTGTGTCCAAATTTCATAAGTTACAGGTATATTATTGAATGTAGGGGCATATTTTTTCCCCACATTCCCAACATAGTGTTTTATAGGAAAAGCCCAATCGACAATAGACCAAAAATCTTTTGTGGTGCCTCTAATTTGTACAATATTTGAGGAGAACTTAACCCACATCCATGCATTTCCATAATATTTACTATTAATTTTCCAGCATCCTGCACTACTAGTCCATGTAACATCCTCAGTTAACCAAGTATCTTTCATTATAATTTTCACATTATTTACTCCCTCATAACTTTCATGATCCGTATCAAATACCTTAACGCACCCTCCAGGTTTTCTACCCTCACTATATACTTGACATCCGCAGGAATTTGTAGTTAACCCACTATCACCACCGCCTCCACCAGATGAACCATCATCTGGAATAATATATCCAGTAACATCAGGATTATAGCCTTTTCGTTCTAATGCTTTTCTAACTAAGGTTTCATTTGTTGACCTTAAATGTAAATCAGCTAATTTCTGATTTGGCACTATTGGTACTGTTTGATTTACTGGTATTACAACATAATGTATACCAAATGGTGTAGATAAAGTGTCAAAAGGAAAATAATCTCCCATTTCGATTACTTCTCTTCTCAAATCATAATCATATAATTCGAATCCAGATTTCACTAGTAATTTCAATTCATCGCTATTTGTAGGCGTAAATTTATAATAATAATGAGTTGTTGGTAATGAACTTATATCTGGGTCATAAAGTTCATTATAGGCAGCTGTAAAATTCTCAACAGTATATGGATTGTCTCTCATAACTCCTAAAATAGTCTGTTTTCTTAACGTATCATTAGCATTTTCTAAACCTCCAACTACAATTTCGCTATTATCAGAAGTTCGACTATTAATTGACGAAATTAAATTTTTCTTGGATAGGTCATCATTCTCTAAATCCTTTTTACATGAAAATAAGAAAAAATAACTAATGAATAGCAAATAAATAAAAAATGGTCTGTACATAGATTAAAGTTTTAATTATAAAAAAATATAATAAAAACTTCACTTCTTAGCGTTTGTTTGGCGCCAATTTCAATACTAAGGCGTGAGGTAATTTATTTCATAATTATTTAAAAATCTCTTAAATACTTATCGTGTAAACATCAATGTATTTTCAAAATAAATTATAATAATCAAATATAAATACATTTTTAAATAAAACCAAATATTTTATCATAAATAATAGAATTATATATCGCATACCATTTGAATTAAAATAAAATATGCTAACCGAACGAACAATTAGCATATTATATTTTATGGAAATTTACATTATAACAATATTATTCTATTTTTTCCTTCACCTCTTCTTCAGTTGCATCCTTGATCTCTTTTTTCTCTTTATTGAGATAATTTTCTCGCTTTGCTCTAGCTATTTCATCAGCTTTATTATATGCTTTTATAATTTCTTTTACTAACCTATGTCGGACAACATCTTCTGTAGAAAGCTCCACAAAAGCAATTCCATCAATGCCTTGCAACAATTCCATTGCCTGTTTTAATCCAGATTTTTGATTGTATGGAAGGTCGATTTGAGTCAAATCGCCAGTAATTATACATTTAGCCGAAGGACCTAGCCTAGTCAGAAACATCTTTACTTGCAATGAAGTAGCATTCTGAGCTTCATCCAATATGATAAAAGCATTATCCAACGTTCGACCTCTCATATAAGCAATTGGAGCCACTTCTATTGTCCTATTTTCCATAAAATAAGACAATTTTTCAGCTGGAAACATATCATCCAAAGCATCATATAAAGGGCGAAGGTAGGGATCCACCTTGTCTTTCAGATCGCCAGGCAAAAAGCCCAGACTTTCACCTGCCTCAACTGCCGGACGAGTCAAAACTATTTTTTTTACCAATTTATTCTTGAGTGCCCTCACAGCTAAAGCAACAGCCGTGTAGGTCTTACCTGTACCTGCTGGACCTATTGCGAAGACGATATCATTCGAGTCGCTAGCTTCCACTAATTTCTTTTGATTCCGAGTTTTTGCTTTAATCGGTTTCCCATCTCTTCCATGAACGATGACACTGTCATTCTCATAAACAGGAATTCTAGTTTCGAAAGGATTGTTGCCTTGGAGCAGATCTTCGACAGTTTGCAAAGAAAGTTCCTTATGCTCTTTGAGCATTCTCACCATTTTTTCAACAATTTCTTTTGCATCTTGGGCAATTTTCTTTTCACCCTTAATTTTTATACTATCGCCCCTACTTGTAATGGTTAAATCTGGAAAAGCCTTTCTTAGAATGTTGAGTTTTGCATTTTTTTCGCCATAAAGTGCTACTAAATCTACTCCTTCAATAGTTAAAATAATTTCGCTCAAATGTTCTTTTTTAATAATTTTTAATTTTTGATGTAATATAAATGTACTTCAATTGAATAAGCAAGTAATTTTAGAATTATTCTAAAGATTCGTTTGGTATATTTGCATTCAAATCGACAAAAAACTTTGTACCCAATGTATAAATTAATTATTTGGGAAGATAACGTTTGGAAGGATGATGTAATTATATGAAGCTCATATTCGAATCATTTTTTCAATTTAATGTACATCAAATGGCGATACTTACTTTTACAACAGACTTTGGCAGCCAAGATTATTATACTGGTGTCATAAAAGGGGCAATTATCAAGCAATCCCCAAATCTAAATATTATTGATATTACGAATGATATCGAACCTTTTAATATTGTCAATGGTGCTTTCATTGTGAAAAATGTGTATAAAGATTTTCCTGAAAATACCATACATTTGGTAGCTGTCAACAATTTTTATAGCAACGATGACAATCGTTTTATCGCTGTAAAATACGATAATCACTATTTTATCGCACCCGATAATGGTATTTTGTCTTTAGTTTTTGAGAATGATCAGCCCTATGAGTGCTACGAGCTAGAATACATAGCCTACACCAATTTTCCATTAAAAGAAGTTTTTTCAAGAACGGTGTGGCATTTGACTAGCGGAAGACCATTTCATGAAATTGGAGATCAATTGGAGACTATTACTCAAAAAATATATCTTCAACCCGTAATCAGTCCGAATCAAATAAAAGGATCTGTGATTTATATAGATCATTTCGAGAATGTGGTCATCAATATCACTAAAGAGCTATTTGATAAGGTCGGTCATGGCAGAAAATTTCATATATATTTTAAAAGAAATGATGCGATTACAAAAATATCACACCATTATTATGATGTAGAAGTGGGCGAAACGATTTGCCTATTCAACTCTTCTGGTTATTTGGAGTTGGCAATAAATATGGGAAAAGCAGCAAGTATGTTAGGATTAAAAATAGAGGATATTATTCAAATTGATTTCACTGTTTTATGATAAAGAGAATTGTAAAGTTAACCTTTAAGCCAGAGCTCATTGATGATTTTATGGTGGTTTTCATTGAAAGTGCACCCAAAATAAGATCATTTGTAGGTTGCAGACACATGGAATTACTTCAAAACAAAGCTCAAAAAAACATTTTGTTCACCTTGAGTGAATGGGATGACGAATCTGCTTTGGAAAATTATAGGAATTCAGAATTATTCAAAACAACTTGGGCGAAAACCAAAGTTCTTTTTGATGAAAAAGCTGAGGCTTGGACTGTAACAAATATTTAATTTCAATACTTAATTACCATCAAATCAGTAACATATACAAAACAAAATTTCAAAAATCTCGATGGCATGAGATTTATTGCTGCTATTTTTGTAGTGGCTGGGCATTGCCAAGCTGTTTTGTATAATCACGAAAAAATATCACCTTATAGCCCGTTTTTCAATAAATTAGCAAGTTTTGGTGTTGATTTTTTTTTCGTGCTGAGTGGTTTTTTGATTAGCTATTTGCTATTAATGGAACTTAGATTTACTGGCAAAATAAACATTAAAAATTTTTTAGTCAGAAGAGCTTTGCGATTGTGGCCCCTCTATTTTGTAGTTGGAATAATATTATTATCAATTGCTCCCTACTATTTATCTTTTTTCGACTTGGATCATACCAGTCCACCCACAGATGGCATTATCAATAATTTCCTTTATTTGATCTGTTTCGGAATAAATGTTCAAATCATGATTGGCGAAATGAATACTTTTAGTACTCATACAGTTGCTCATTTTTGGTCATTAAGTATCGAAGAGCAATTCTATCTATTGTGGGCTCCGCTACTTTTTTTGTTCAGGAAATATACTTTATACCTTATAGCTATCTTTATATTTATTGGCATTTTTGTTTCCTATTATCCTCCTAGTTTTTATTATTCTTGGTTCGATACCAACACTTATGCTGCACCCTATTATTTTACATTCAATCGATATTTTCATTTTGCAACTGGTGCTTTATTGGCATGGCTAGTCATATATGCTCCTTTTTTATTTAATTTTCAACGATTTACGATTGTTATTAAATCGCTTTTTGTCTTAGTTATTGCTTTGATTTTCAGATATTTATTTGGTCCATACTACTATGATGTTGATGAGCGGTTCATCAATGGGTTTGTTTCATTCATAATTATTGCAATAGCGATTGACAAAAATTGTTTTTTTAATTTAGAATATAAATGGCTAAAGTATTTTGGTAAAATTTCATTTGGAATCTATGTATATCATATTGTTGGAGTATATCTTTCATTGAAATGCCTTAATTTGCTTGGTCTTTCACATCATTCCATCCTATTCTGGATCAGTTTTCCTTTATTAGCAAGTTTTTTTGCCACAGGAATTGCAATAATTTCTTATGAATATTTTGAAAAATATTTTTTGAACCTAAAAAATAATTTTAAATAGGAAATATAAATCGCTGAAAATCTATTATTTATTTAATCACAATAATTCAAAACAGAATATTCTAAAACAATTATTGTTTTTTTATAATAAAACTACCTTATATTTGCATCGCATTTGAAAAAATGTCCAAATGGATGATGTAGCTCAGTTGGTTAGAGCGTCGGTTTGTGGTTCCGAAAGTCGTGGGTTCGAGCCCCATCTTCATCCCTTAATTCCCTGTTTGGAATATTCCGCAGGGATTTTTTGTTTTTATGAATATAATTTCTTCAAATAATTTATTTTCTATCATTATTCCAACTTGGAATAATTTGGCATATTTACAAACTTGCATTCGAAGTATTCGAAAAAACTCTTCATTTAAACATCAAATAATTGTTCATGTGAACGAAGGTGCAGATGGCACCATCGAATGGCTTCAGCATGAGCAAATTATGTATAGCCATAGTCCAAAAAATATTGGAATTTGCTTTGCTGTAAACCTTGCTGCTGCTTTAGCAACATCTGAATATATACTCTATATGAATGACGATATGTATGTGTTGCCAGAATGGGATAAGCAATTGTTTGCAGCAGTACAAAGCATTGGGCATGAAGATTTTATGATGTCATCTACGATGATTGAACCCAAAAACACGAATAATCCAATAGTTATCTGTGATAATTACGGAACAGATTTAGATAATTTTGATGAAGAAAAATTGCTAACAGAATATAAAAATTTAGAAAAATCAGATTGGAATGGGTCAACTTGGCCCCCCGTTTTAATTTCAAAATCATGGTGGATTAAGATTGGAGGATTTAGTTCTGAATTTAGTCCAGGAATGTATTCCGATCCAGATTTAACAATGAAATTATGGAATGCAGGAGTACGAGAGTTTCGAGGGGTAGGGAATTCACTGATTTACCATTTTCAAGCAAAATCAACTGGAAGGGTTGTGAAAAATGACGGCAGAAAAATGTTTAAGCAAAAATGGGGAATCTCAGCTAACTTTTTTTATAAAAACTTCTTGAAAATGGGCACTCCATACAAAGGAAATTTGCCTGATTATCAGAAAAATATAAAAATATATTTCGAAAAGCTTAGAAATAAGTTCTTTTGATAATTAATGTTACCAATCGCCTCCAGCACCGCCGCCGCCGCCGCTTCCACCGCCGAAATCAAACCCACCAAAACCACCACCACCACTATCGTCGTCGTCATATCCTCTCCTTCCACCACCATCCCAAAAGATAAATGGCGGAGTATAACCTCGTCCTCTATTTCTCCTATCTTCATCATCATCCCAACCATCTTTTGAAACTAATACTCCTCTTCCACCATTTCTATTGTTCACCTTAGAAAAAATATAGAAAAACAAGAAAATGACGATAAGTAGTATAAACAAAAATATAAATGCAGCAGTAGTATCCCCGCCCGGACTTTTTGGGTCGGCTTTAAATTCTCCATTCAAGGCAGCATGAATTGCAGAAATAGCACTAGAAAAGCCCTGATAATAGTCTCCTTTTTTAAAGTTTGGCTTGATGTAAGAATCTATGATTTTTTTAGTTAGCAAATCTGGCAAAGCACCTTCAACTCCATAACCTGTTGAAATCCAAATTTTTCTATTTTCCATTGCTGCAAGTATAACAATACCATTATCCTTGCCTTTCTGACCAACACCCCAATCTCTTAGTATTTTTAAAGCAATATCACTAATTTCATAAGAGCCAATATTTTTGATAGTCACCACTACAATCTGTGTGGATGTGGAATCCATATCTTTTCTTAGTTGGCTTTCCAATTGATATTCTTCATTATCCGATAGAACATCAGCCAAATCATTAACTAATTTTGCTGGAACTGGTCTTTCGGGAATATTTTGAGCAAACAAACTGACTTGGAAGCCAATCAATAATATAATATAAAAATATTTAAGCACTTGTTTCATTCTAAGTAATCAATTTAATCAATCAAGTCATCACCAAAGACAATATCATTGGGCAATTCGTTCCTGTCCGTTGCTGTTATTGGAAAATAGTAGGCTAGTTTTTCGCCCAAATCCATAATACAATCTATTAATCCAGGAGTATAATTGCGTTTCTTGAAATTATGGCTTAAATTATTAATGGTATGGTTCCAAAATTGATGACCCAATAGATTATGAATTGCAGTATCGCCATAAATAGCAATTTTTTTTGATTCAAAAGCTATGTAAATCAAAATTCCATTTCGAGCATCAGTTTCGAACATTTTCAAATTTGAAAACACTTCAATAGCTCGGTCAAGAGGTTCATCCATACATTTTGCTTCCATGTACAATCGAATTTCACCTGAGGTTTTTTTCTCAGCTTCTGTTATTGCACCAACCAATTTGGTTTTATCTTTCGAAGAAAAAATACTAGAAAACAGCAATGCCATAAAATAAATTAGTTCTGATTATTCACTCAAAATTACCAATTATTTTTTAAATAATGTCATCCAAAGCATTTTTATACTGATCCACTCTTTCAAGACTCTCTACAGTCGCAGCAATGGCAGAAAGGCTCGGAGCAAAAATCAATCCTATACCCGGAATCAACAAAATTAAAATATAAACCATTCCATTTCCAATTGCTAATCCACGATGTTTCTTGACAAATTCATTACTTTCGGTGACTGTCAAGTGGCGTTCGAGGGTGAAATCCAAATTACCGGCTCCTGCAAAATAGGATTGGACGATAAATATTGCCAATATTTTCATGTGAAAAATACCACCAATAATTAATGCTATCAAACTATAGAGCATCTCTTTTGTGAAACTCCTAATCGTAACTCGAATTGCTCTCTTTATATCACTAAAAAACCTATAAACAGTGAGTTGTGGAGATTTTCTACCCGAAAGTTGTTCTTCAATTTTTTCTGATAGTTGGCTCATAAATGGGCTATTGATGAGTAAAATTGCATTCTTGAATCCTAAAAATCCAATAAACCCTGATAAAACTTTGCTAAAAATTTTTGAAGTTACTGAAATTATTTTAACCCCAAATTTAAAGGGCCAATAGCTGCTCAAATATGCCGCTATTTCATCACTAAAGCTAAATGCAAAACCAAAAATAGATAATCCTACGATCAGGCTAATCAAACCAGGTATTATTAAATAATTCCATAGTTTCATTTTTGTTAACAATTTCCATGCTTGCACATAGGAAACTAGTCCATCCATAAAATCGCTCATCTTTCAAAAAATTGTACTGTAAATGTAATATTTGGTAAATTCAATGAATATAATAATCCAATAAAATTTTTTCTATAATTATTAATTGAGATTCGACAAATCAATGATTTTTTCAAATTATATTTATTATTCAATACAAGATTTACAAGTTGTTTTTGATTAAAAATTTACAAAATATTCGTTTATTTGAAAAAAAAAATCATGAAATTTTTATTTTTTCTTTTTATACCCATTTCTGTTTTTACACAAATTAATCCACAATACCCAAATGCGAAAAAAAATGTAATCAGCAAACATGGTATGGTGGTCTGTGCCCATCCCTTAGCAGCCGAAATTGGTAAAAAAATTCTCGAAAAGGGCGGAAATGTTGTAGATGCTGCCATTGCTGTCCAATTTGCTTTGGCTGTAGTGTATCCTCAAGCAGGGAATATTGGTGGAGGAGGATTTATGATTTACAGAAAAGCAGATGGACAAATATTTGCTTCAGATTATCGAGAAGCAGCACCCTCAAAAGCATTTAGAGATATGTTTCTCGACTCCCTCAAAAATGTAATTCCGAATCTAAGTATGAAAGGAGCATTGGCAGCAGGTGTTCCAGGAAGTGTAGCAGGCATGTATGATGCTTTTACAAAATATAGCAAATTAAAAAATTGGAAGTTGCTTATTGAACCATCAATAAAAATTGCAAAAAATGGATTTATTATTACCAATCAAGAAGCTAATAATTTGAATAGACTGAAACCAGAATTCGTAAAATATAATCATCACAAAACTGCTTTTGTTAAAGATTCGTTATGGCACCCAGGTGAAAAATTGGTTCAAAAAGATTTGGCTAAAACATTGGCTTTAATTAAAAAGAAAAAGAAAGATGGATTTTATAAAGGTAAAATTGCTGATCTTATTGTTTCCGAAATGCAAAAAGGAAATGGATTGATTTCATCTTCCGATTTGCTTCAATATAAAGCAAAAGATAGACCGCTTATTAGTTTTAATTATAAAGGCTACGATATATATTCTATGTCGCCACCCTCAAGTGGTGGTATTGCATTGTTGCAAATAATGAAAATGATCGAGCCATATCCAATAGACAAGTGGGGTTTCCACGATTCAAGAACTGTGCATTTAATTTCAGAAGCCGAAAGAAGAGTATATGCTGATCGTTCAAAACATTTAGGAGATATAGATTATTACCCAGTTCCAGTAGCAGGGTTGATTGATAGCCAATACATTACAAACAGGATGAAGGATTTTGATATTCAAAAAGCTAGTAATAGCTCACATATTCAAGCTGGAATTCCTTTTCAGGAAAAAGAACAAACCACACATATAAGTATAGTAGATAATTATGGAGGTGCTGTTTCATTAACAACAACATTGAATGATAGCTATGGTGCAAAGACCGTAGTTGAGGGTGCAGGATTCTTGCTAAATAATGAAATGGATGATTTCAGTTTGAAACCTGGAGTGCCCAATATGTATGGATTAATTGGAGCTGAGGCAAATTCAATTTTTCCCCAAAAAAGAATGTTGAGCTCAATGACACCAACAATGGTGTGCAAAAATGGTAAAATTGTTTTAGTAGTTGGCACTCCTGGAGGATCAACAATTATCACATCTGTACTGCAAACAATCATTAATGTTATTGATTTCAAAATGAATGTTTTAGATGCAGTTCATGCACCAAGATTTCATCATCAATGGCTTCCTGATCAGATATTTATTGAAAAAAATACATTTAATGCTGAAACTCGTTCTCAATTAGAAAAGTTGGGTCATAAGCTAAAGGAAAGAGATAATATTGGAAGAGTAGAGGCAATTTTTATTCACCCTGATGGAAGAATAGAAGGAGCAGCTGATTTCAGAGGTGATGACACAGCTGCTGGGTATTGATTTTAAAAAATTTATATAAACATATTTATTTTATTTCAATGAAATTTAAAGATAATTTCAATTTAATTAATATATAAAACGTAGAAATTCAGCCTTAAATACAATTTTTATTTTATCATTTGACATAACATGAATTAAAGAAAAAAGATACCAAAAATAGATAGTCTTAAAATATGATTTTTTAAAAAAATGGAATGACTATTGTGTTAATAAAGAAGAACTTATACATCTGATTTGGAAAACTGTAGTAAAATTCACACTTTTAGGCTTAGGATAGCCATCAAAGGATCTGTACCATTAATCTGGAGATTAATAGAAGTGCCAGATAATATTAGCTTAGAAAAATTGCATCATGTAGTTCAAATTGGATTTGGATGGGATAATACTGAAGATTTTGAATTTACAGCATTTGGTTACACCATTAGCAATCATAATTATAATGAGAAGAATACTGACATCCCTTCTAAAGAATTATTAATCAGAGATATATTTACAGACGTTAGAGAAAAGATTTATTATAATTATAATCTTTTTAATAACTGGATTCATGCAATAAGACTCGAAGCTATTGTACCCTTTTCTAACAAGAATTGTATTTGTTTATCTGGGAAAAATTCAATTCCATTAGAAGAATCTGGAAATATATCTGGACACAATAATCTAGTGAGAGCATTTTTTTCTACTGACTCAATATTAAGGCAGCAATTAGATTTTGTTAGCGAAGACTTCAATCCACTGTATTTCAACCTATTAGAAACAAACGAACGATTAGCTAAAATAGAAAATTACATTCGAAGTTGGGAAAGAATTAGAATAAAAGCATAAACTTTTCTATACAATTTCACTCTATTTATTTAAAACCGATTTCACTTTTTCGAGTTGAATTTTTGATTGCTCTAGCTCTAGAATTTTCTTTTTATAATCATCAGATATCCTTTTATTTTCTAAATATAATGAATCAATCATTTTGTTTTTTTGAACTAATTCAGCTTCTAATCTTTTGTTTTTACTTTCAATTAATATTAAATCTTTGTTATCGGATGTCGGATTTTCTACTTTTTCATTTTTTATTTCGGCAGGTTCTGCTGTAGATTTGTTGAACAATGATTTTATCACTGCTACTCCATCTTCTCCTCGATAATAAGAAGCACCTAAAAATGCTAGTGGTCCAACAATAATCATTAATAATAAAAATTTGGTAAAACCAGTCATTTTTGCTTTAGCCATTATTTGAAATTTTTATATAAAATTAATGGAATTCAATCTCAAATCAAACAATTTATAGAATATCTAGTATTAATAATCGTCAAATTTTACAAAATATTACATTTATTTCTTTTTGAAATCAGTCATTAAGATTTGTTCCTTACATAAGAAATAATCATCTTCAGCATTGCTAGCAATAATTAATATTTTTCCATTTGAATATTTTGATACCAAATCTTGATACCATCGGACACCTTGTCGGTCCAAATTCGTCGTGGGTTCGTCAAGCAATAAAATGGAAGTAGCAGCACAACAGGCTAAAACCAATTTCAACCTTTGTTTCATTCCAGATGAATAATATTTTATTTGTTTATTTTGCGTATTTGCTAATTTCAAAATTTCTTTTAATTCCAAAATTCCTAAATTGTCTTGAAATGCTTTGAATTGTTGATGAAATTGCAATTGTTCCTCTAATGTAAATTCTTCAATAAGTTCGATATATGGAGCAGCATAACTTATATTTTTATACATATTTTCCTCAGCGACCAACTGATTGGTGGGTGTATAATATTGAACTTTGCCAACACTTGGGGTCAAATGACCGCTAATTGCCTTCATCAAAGTTGATTTACCCGAACCATTATGCCCTAAAATTGCAAATGCACCATTATGAAAAGTGTAATTGACATTTCTAAATATCCAATCGTAGAGAAATCTTTTTCCAATATTTTCTAAAATAATTGTCATCCAACTTATTTTAGCCCTCTCATAATTCCTCTTTTGGAATTCCTTAAAAATTTAAGGATAGTTTCTTTTTCTTGGCAATCTGATATATTGGATTCTATTGCATCTATAGCCTGAGTAGTATTGTTGCCTCTAACAAAGAGCAATCTATAGATTTCTTGAATAGTATTTATTTGATCAGCAGTGAATTGTCGCCTTCTCAATCCCAATCCATTTATGCCAACGTATGACAAGGGCTCTCTAGCTGCTTTCACATAAGGAGGCACGTCTTTTCTTACTAATGAACCGCCTCCAATCATGCTATGTTCGCCAATTTGAACAAATTGATGAACAGCCGTCAAACCTCCAAGTACAGCATTTCTTCCAATCTCAATATGACCAGCTAAGTTGACGTTATTTGCAAGGATAGAATAATCTCCAACAATACAATCATGTGCAACATGGACATAAGCCATCAAAAGACAATTATTACCAATTTTGGTAAGGTGATTTGCTTTTGTACCTCTATTAATCGTACAATATTCTCTTATGACAACATTATCTCCAACTTCAACAACGGATTCTTCGCCACCGAATTTCAAATCTTGTGGAACAGCACCTACTACTGCACCTGGGAAAATTTTGCAGTTTTTACCAATTTTTGTTCCACTCATTATAGAGACATGAGGACCGATCCAGCAATTATCTCCGATTTCTACATTTTTTTCAATAAAAGCAAAGGGTTCAATGACAACGTTTTTGCCAATTTTAGCTTCTGGATGTATTACTGTTAAGTTGTTATTATTCATTCCTATACGTTGGGAATTATCAAATAAATTAATTGGTTCTTTTTACTATTTGTGCTGTTAGTTCAGCTTCGGATACTATTTTATTGCCAACAAAAATTGTACCCTGCATTTGAACAATTCCTCTTCTAATCGGCATCAATAGTTGCATTTTTATTATTAAAGAATCTCCTGGGAGCACCTTATGTTTAAATTTGCAATTATCAATTTTCAAAAAATAAGTATCCCATCCTTTGGAGTCTTCTTGAAGGCTAAGTGCTAGCAATCCACCAGTCTGTGCCATTGCTTCTATCTGAAGCACACCAGGGAAAACTGGATTGTTTGGAAAATGTCCTTGAAAAAAACCTTCATTCATAGTGATGTTTTTCAGACCATAAATGCTATCATGAGTAATATCCAAAACTTTATCTACGAGTAAAAATGGATATCGGTGGGGCAAAAGTTCCATTATTTCATTGATATTCATTTTGGGCGTTGCATTCAAATCATATTTCGGAATTCCAATATTTCTTTTTTGCTCAATTGCTAATTTTTTTAGGATTTTGGCAAATTCGATATTGACACTATGTCCAGGCTTAGTCGCCACTATTTTTCCTTTGATAGGTTTGCCAATAAGTGACAAATCACCTATCACATCTAACAATTTATGCCTAGCTGGTTCGTTTTTATATTTCAAGTCGGTTGTATTCAACACACCTTCTTTTTCGACTTTCACATTGGGTTTGTTCAGTTTTCTAGCTAATTCGGAAAGTTGAGCATCATCAATTTTTCGATCTACTATTACTATTGCATTATCAAGATCGCCTCCTTTAATAAGATCTTGATTGATCAATTTCTCAATTTCATGCAAAAAAACAAATGTTCTACACCCCGCTATTTCACTTACATAATCATTCATGTGATTAAGGTTAGCATATTGCTGACCTAATATTGGAGAGTTAAAATCAATCATCGATGTGATATTGAACTCATCATCTGGCAATGCAACCAATTCCGAACCAGTAATTTCGTCTTTATAAGAAACCGGCTCAAGTATTTCAAAATATTCTCTATCAGCATCTTGTTCTAATATTCCTGCATTTTGAATTGCATGAACAAATTGTATGGCAGATCCATCTAATATTGGAATTTCTGGACCATCCAATTCAATAGTTAAATTATCAATACCGAGCCCCATTAGAGCTGAAAGCACATGCTCTACTGTATGAACCTGAGCATTACCATTTTGAAGTGTAGTTCCTCTATTTGTTGTGATTACTTTTGATATATCAGCTGGAATTGTAGGATGATCATCCAAATCTACCCTTACAAATTTAATTCCATGATTTATCTCAGCAGGAATAAATGTAATATTGACTATTTTGCCTAGGTGCAATCCAATTCCAGATAATGATGTCTCCTTTACAATTGTACACTGTTTCATTTGTCCAAAATTCTATTTAAGCTTAATTTCTTCTTCTAATTGTTTGATTTTCTGTTGGATATCAGGAAGTTTTTTGAACAACACATAAGATTTTAAAAAATCTGAATATGCAATTGCAGGAGAACCATATAATGCAGTACCTTCTGTCTTGACAGAAGAAGCTACTCCACTTTGTGCCTGAATTTTTGTGTTATTAGCAATATGAATATGTCCAACAATCCCAACTTGACCTCCAATCATGCAATTTTCACCTATTTTAGTGCTTCCTGCAATACCAGTCTGAGCAGCAATGACTGTATTTTTTCCAATTTCTACATTGTGAGCAATCATGATTAAATTATCCAATTTCACACCACTTCTAATATAGGTCGAACCCATTGTTGCACGATCAATAGTTGTGTTTGCACCAATTTCTACATTGTCTTCAATAACAACATTGCCTAATTGTTGTACTTTTTTAAAGGTTCCATCTTCTTGAGGAGCAAATCCAAATCCATCAGCTCCAATGATCACATTAGCATGAATAATACAATTCTCGCCAATCACACAATCTTTATAAATTCTTACACCAGAATGAATTACGCTATTTTTCCCAATTACAACATTTGCATGAATGGATACATTAGAATGAATAACAGTATTTTCTCCAATACTAACTTTTTCTTCAATTACTACAAAATGATCAATATGGCAATTGTTTCCAATCTGAGCTGATTCATCCACAAATGCATTTGGAGAAATTTTTCTTACTTTTTCAACTTCTTTTCCAAAGTTCTCAAGTAGAATGGCAACAGAAGCATACACGTCAGCTACTCTAATAAGAGTGGAAGATATGGGATTAGATGGTACAAAATCATTGCTAACTAACAAAATACTTGACTTGGTAGTATAAGCAAAAGATTCGTATTTATCATTTCCTAAAAAACTTATAGCCCCTTCTGAACCATCTTCAATTCGAGCAGGTTTATTCACAACGACATCAGGGTTACCCTCAACCCTTCCGTTCAGTAATAATGCTATTTGGCTGGCAGTTGCTTGCATTTGGCAAAGGTAAATAAATATTGGATAATTTGATACTTCATTTATTTAAACTCTTAAATCTTATTATTAAATTTTCAGGTCAATAAACTATAATATTAAATATCAATCCTTTGCTTTTGAAGATTAATTCTCAATCCTGAACTAAAATATATGGTATTAAGGTTATTCAATGAATTGTCACTTTTTTCAATACGATATTTCGTGTTAAATTCGAGATACATTTGGTGATAAAACTGGTAGCTAATATCAAAATTTAGTAAAAATATTTTTGATTGAATACCTTGACCAATAGTGTTGCCAAGCTCCAATGTCCTTGAATTATAGTCTTTTAGAATATTTCCTCCCCAATTTGTTTGGCCGTCATCGAACCCCTTTGTTATATTAAAACATCTCAATTCGAAATTCCATTTTTTAGTTGGATTATATCTAACTATGCCAAGTAATTCATAAAAATTAGCACCAAGTGGATGTGCAAGTGGCTGATTGTAATGAACAAAATTGGAGGAACTATCAAAGTGCATATAGGTATATGGACGAACAAAATTGAATTCGATCTGCAAGTCTAAATTATTGACTCCCAAAGCATTAATATATTTCAGCCCTAATTGAGCCCCATATTTATTCGTCCAACTACCATTCTGACTTTTTATATTTTTAAAAATAAATTCGTCTAATAAAAATTGTCCATACAAGCTGTAATTTTTCCCAAAATTATATTTTGCATTTGCACCAATCATTGCATTATCGGGGCTACCAACAAATAATTCGACAGTTCTATAAAAAATTAATGGGTTAAGGTATTGAAATTCAAACTGTTTGCTTCTGTTAAATACCACACTTTCGAAAAGACCAATATTCAATTTTTTGTTGATATTGTAACTCAACTCATGAAATGCAGCATATTTTTTTACGAACAATTGATCTCCATACTGTCTTGATAAATTGGATAAATCGGTTAATTCAGCAAAAATATTTTGATAGTGGAACTTCCAAACTCTTGTATTGAGCTTGAGGTAAAAATAATTGTGAGAAAAGTCGGAAAGCAATAATGACCGATATCCATCTCCAATAAAACTCTTTCCATGACCTAATTGGAGTCCAAAATGTTTTGAAATATTGAAACCAATATAACCTTGTGCATTCATAAAGTCGTATCCACTTACTTTTCCAAAAATACTACTTTGATAATACCTAAGATTTCCATTACCTGGCACAGCATTAATAAATTGTGCATATCTCGAAATAAAATTTGGAAAACGCTGTTGACTTTCCACTAAATTAGAATAAAAATAAACCTTGTTATCCACATCCCCAAACAACTCAATTCCTCTCTGATTCGCAAATATTAGCCCTTCTTCACCTTTGGATTTCCCAAGCTGAACGTTCAGCAAAGGATTAATTGCTATTCGAAAATCCTTTTCTTTTACTTCAAGGAAATTTGCAGGAGATTTATAAAACAATCCAAAAAGTGGTTTTTCATTTCTAGATGCTACATACTTAATTGGTTCGTTTTTAGTAGAATAGCTATAAAACGTCTTTGTACTATCAATATAAATTTTGTTATCAATGTTACTTACATTCGATTTACTTTCGACTAACCAAAGCTGATTATCGTCGATTAAATATTGCAAATCTTGTTTATCTCTTTCAGAAAATTCATTTGATGAGTTTAAAAGATCTATTGCATCATTACATACATCTATACGATTGTATGGCTTCAATGAGGTGTGAATAGTAGGAAATCCGCCAAATTTTATTTTTAGTCGATCTATTATATCGTAATCTGGCGACCCTAGAGGTAAAATACTTCCTTGAGAAAGACCTATCGAGAAAATACTAATGAATAGAAAAAAAGTAAATATACCCTTCATGTAAATTTTTTATGATATGAATTTGACGAAAATCTTAATATTAAGTCAAATATACGTTGATCTAAAATCTAATAAGAGCCAAAATATCTTCTTAAAAACCACTCTAAGCCCAATAGAACAACTAAAGATGCAAATAGCCATTTCAAATTGATAATAGATCTTGTCTTGTTTGTAGTATATATTGTTGGTTTCACAACTCCTTTCTCTTCTATATTCGCAACTATCTTATCCATCTCATTTGGATGCACCATTATTCCGTCATATTTTTGGCTTAATGCTCTCAATACAGAGTGGTCAGCTGTTGTCTCAAACAGCTCCTGCTGAACAGGTTGTACGCTAAATTGTCCACTATGAGTCATAATTGTTCCATTCTGTTTCACCGAGCCTTTATAAGTATAATCACCAACTGGAAACTGACCAATATTTATAATATAAGATTTGCCTTGCTTATTAAAGGTAAAAACAAACTCTTTTTTATCTTGATTGGTTACTACCAAATTTACATCTGCATCATTAATTAACTCGTAGTTATCATTATATAGCTCTGCCGTGAAATCGATTGATTCATTCTCCTTAAAAATATTCTTTACTACGTTGGCTCTAAATTTCCGCTTATCCTCTTTTACAGTAAGGTATTGCACAGTTTTTTGTATTATTTCATCAATTTGGTCGTGTGATTTGTGTTGTAAATAATCGAACATTCTCCACTTCCAAATGCCTTCTGCTGCCAAAACAGATTGCCTTAAGCCATTATATTCTCCAAGAGTCCAAAGTGGATATTTGGTCTCTACTTTACCTATTTTTTGATAAAGTAAAACTTGACCATTAGCCCCAGATTTGTAATCTCCAAAAGGGGAAATCAAAGGAGGATAATTTTGAATTTCTTGAACAAATCTATCATTCAATGTGAAATAGTTAAAATTTGAAGCAAATTTTCCAGTTACATCATTGCTAGATTGTCCATTGGAAACAATTGTTGTAAGACTTTGATTTGCAGCCACTTTCAACATGTCAGATTGGCTACCAATGATAAACCAATGAGGGATTTTTTTGTCGGCGATTTGTTTTAATATATTGGATGCATCCGAAGATTTTGCAGGTATTTGATGAAGAACTACTAAGTCATAATCACTTATTTTCAATGTAGGATCATTGATTTGAATTGTTGATACTTGATAATTTTTATTTCCACTTAAGGCTTGATTCAGTGCAGAAATATCGGGATGAGGAGAGAAATAAACTAATGCAATTTTTTGCCTAGCATCTAGGACATCAATAAATATTTCTTTAGAATTATTTAGCAAAGTAGCTTCTCCGTTTACTCCAGACAAAGTAATTAAATAGCGTTGCACCCCAACTGCATCAGCATTCAAAACAATTTCTTTAGTCGTAAAAAAATCTGAACCTGTAATTGAAATTGGGTAGGAATTAATAGCTTTCCTATCTTTACCATTAACTTTATAAATGGTTAAATTCGAACTTTGTCCACCACAGTTTTTGGCAGAAACATCTACTTGAATGCTAAATTTATCGCCCAAATAAGCGATATTATTGCTCAAAACTTTCTTTAAAATCAAATCTTTTTTTGGCACTGTATCTCCAAGTGCAATAGTATAAATGGGAGCAGTATTTTTTTCGGCAGCATACATAGGATGTGTGCCTTCATTATATATTCCATCTGTTGCTACAATGATAGCTCCTAAATTTTGGGCATAATATAAATCATAAGCTTCCTTAATAACTTTTGAGATATTTGTTGATTTTTCAACAAAATTGTAATCTATTTCATCCCTTATTTCATTACCAAATGATATTGTTTTTACATCATATTTAGTCGATAATTTGGATTTTAATAGATCCAGATTTAATTTATAAGCATCCAATTGATCATTATTCATTCCTGCTTTTATTGACTCGGATTGATCTTGAGCAATTACAACAACAGGTTTTTTAGTTTCAGTAACGATTGATTTTAAAAATGGAGATAATAATAAAGCTGCAATAATTAACAATGATAAAAATCGAAGAGCTGCCAATGACTTCTTCAAAATAGGTTTTTGCTCAGAGAAAGTTGTATCCTTATAATACAAAACCCCAGTAAAAACAACTGCAAAAATCAAACAAAACAATAAATACCAGAGTGGGTATTGGAAATTAATATCCATATCGTTATTTCAAATCGTAAGTTAAGATAACGTATTTTTTATTCTTCTGTTGCATTCTAAAGATCTGATAATTCAATAATCTATTGTCTATAAAGCATAAAATCTCCTTTGATTTGGATGGTTTGCCCATTATCTTTCTCTATTTCTGCATGATAGATATAAACACCTTCATTCATCAATTTTCCATCCACAGTGCCATCCCAGCCGTTACTATCATCATTTGGCAAAGCATTTGTTGATTGAAATAAGCGATTGCCCCACCGATCAAAAATCTCGAAAAGTTTTATTTTAGAAACTGATCTATTTGCAAAAATGAAGAATTTTTGGTTCGAAAAATTACTACTTTCAGGAGAAAAGATATTTGGAACATAAACATCATCATATCGCTTTACAGATATCTTTACCCAGCCCTCAGCAATACAACCATTTATATTTGAGGCTGTTAGATGGTATAGGTCGTATTCAAGAGATGGCTTTGCAAATGGAATCAAACAACTAGTGTCCACACAAATTACATTTTTAGACCAAGTCCATTTTGTTGCAATTTGATTTGATGTCCAATTTAGTAAAATACTATCGCCATAATCAATTATTGTATCATTTATCAGTTTAATAGTAAATTGCTCAGGATCAGTTATTTGAATATCAAATTGTCGTTTACAGCCATTTTTATCAGCTACAGTCAGGTTATATTTTCCTGCAATGAGTTCATCATATATTGGAACAGTTCCATACACTTGATTGTCAAGTTGATAGCTATAGGGCTGAGTTCCTCCAAAAGTATTTTCAATAATGATAGACCCCAATCGATCACCAGGACATGGTGGATTAATCGTATTGATTGTAGCAACTAAGGTTTCAGGGTTTTTCAATTCAATTGTATCAAAAGATTGGCAATTGTCCTTGTCAGTCATAGTTACAAAATAATATCCTCCTTTCAAGTTTTTATTAGTAGGTCCAGAAATATTATTGCTCCAGTTAAATACAAATGGAGGGTTTCCATTGATATTTTTAACAGAAAGTATCCCATCAGCTTGATTGTTACAAGATACAGGTCTATCAATTAAGATTTTAGGTTTTACATTCGACGGGCAACTACAATCACCTAT
>Ga0116191_1000501_pt1 | contig 34767 bp, 27 predicted proteins | sample AD_UKC111_MetaG_FD_89897 | JGI IMG/M metagenome (GOLD analysis project Ga0116191, IMG submission 89897) | Active sludge microbial communities of municipal wastewater-treating anaerobic digesters from Hong Kong - AD_UKC111_MetaG | ecosystem: Engineered > Bioreactor > Anaerobic > Digestate... | reverse complement strand
GTCCCTTTCTCTGTTGTGGTTGCCAACTTCAATAGTGACTGGAACTCTCTCTTTTTGCAACCCTTTCTATGGAAATTTGTGACTGAAACGGTGAGTTGCCATCTATTTAATTAATGTTAATATCGTGGTAATATGAGTTTATGAAGAATCAACAAGAAAAGAAATACGAGGACGATGACGGCAGGGTCATTTGCAACATGGATGTGCCCGGCATGCGATGGCATGAAATAAAGAGCCGCCGTATGGATGAAAACTCACCACAGGTATTCCAGGGTGACCAACTGACGAGGGCGGAAGCCCGGAAATACAACTGGTATGCGGTTCTTGCAGGGATGGTGATCGTGCTCGTTTTCTCGGTTGTGTGGGTATTGTTCGTTCTTTTTTGTACCCAAATCTGGTTCCGTTGATCTGTAACACTGAGGCTGTCCCTCCGGGACAGCCTTTTTTTGTTTAATAATGACCACTCTACCCATCATAGGGTGACAATCTTGCCCAGACTGATTATCATCCTCTGCAATGGAGGCATCAAATGAATAATTACAAAACAGGCGCTTTGATCGCTGATCTGCGCAGACAGAAAAATTGGACACAGAATGATCTGGCTCGGATACTGGGCGTCACCGACAAAGCCGTCTCACGTTGGGAGACAGGCAGGGGATTTCCGGATGTGTCTTTGTTGAAACCTCTGAGCGAGAAACTTGGCGTGACGGTCAATGAGCTCATCCTTGGTGAAATGGTGAACATTGAAGGACAAACAACCAGCGCCGATGAAACCATTCTGAGAACCTTATTGGAATCAGATCAAAGGGTGAACCGCCTGGTCAATGGGCTCTTGTTTACTCTGGGGGGAGCATTGCTGATAATCGCGCTGCTCTTTCTGGGGTATGACACATCGTGGGTGGCAATTTATTCTCTTCTGGGTATGCTCATCCTCGCGGCAGGTATTTTTCGCTTGTTTAGAAAACGGTTCCTGTCAGGTTTGCTGGCAGCCGGGTTGATTTTGCTGTTGGCCTGCGGCTTGTTTGAAGGCCGGGACTACGTCAGTGTCACACACTACAACATGCCGCCGCTCTACAACCTCAGTATCACCACCACTTTTCCAGATAACGAAAAAACGATTCGTTATCACAAACTGTTTTATGACGTTTACCGCTACAATGTCGATAGCGAGAACGAGTATTACCGCATTGTACGTCCGTAAAATATATGGGAAAGAGGCTGCTCAGCAAGTAAATGTGCAGCCTCTTTCAGACGCGTGGAATTAATATTCAGCATCCACTTACAGAAAAACTACCGACTGGTTTCCCAATAAACCAGTGCAGACCGTGCACTTCCTGGCCATAAATATTGACCATCCTGTTGAACCAATCTTCGCTGCAAGAGATCACGGAGGTAATCATCATATTGATTCGAATTGTTCAGATCCAATCTTCTTTTTAACTCCGCAAAGGCTTCGGTTTCACTTGAACTGGCAATGAAATAACGCTTTTCAGGCTCTTCAAACAATACGTTGGCACAGATCCCCATTTGCAGCAGGATGTTGTAAGCTATTGTAAAATTCGGAGAATCATGAGGTTGTTTCCAGACATGCTGAAACGCTTCGGTAATCAATCCATCCGTCGACGGAGCTCTGATCAAGAGAAAGCACATTTTTTTTGATCGTTCGTTCATTTTTTGTATAAAGGCAGGAAAATCGGCCGCTCCGTACATTGCGTGGGAACAGAAGACGTAGTCGTGATTCTCCACACTGCTCTCAGGCCATTTTTCTGCAAGGATTTCGATGTTATGGATTCCGGCTTTATCAATATTTTCTTGAAAGACTTCGCGCATTGCCTTTGAAGGCTCTATAGCTGTAATTTTATTGAGACGTTGAGAGAACAGGATGGACCATGCGCCTGTTCCTGCTCCAATATCGATCATAGTCGTCTGAGGTTCCAGGATATTGAGCATAAATTTACGAGTCGAATCTGGCTTGTTCCATTTGACTTTCACCCGTTCATCGTATTTTCGCGCCCTGGTCTGCCAAAAATCCGAGTCACCAGGCATTTCGATACTGTCCTTTTGAATATCCTGTTTGATCTCCACCAGTTCTTTCCAAAGTGCTGACCATTCTGTAACAGTTTGCCTTATTTCTCCAAGATTCCTCATGGTATTCGTCAATCTGATTCGCCGCTATGAACTACGGATGCAAGGAAGCCTGCGGAAGATTGAAGGATATTTTACCCGCTGATGGAGTTTTTTGTGTTTACCATGTTGACCAATCCTATATTTCACGTTTCTTATTAACCTGTTCTTGTTGTTTCATGTAAAAACGAGATTCATGAAGACATCCGATGAATCGAACATACCCGTTATTCCTGCTTGAATATGAGGCCTACAGACATGATGCGAGCAAAGATCCAAAGGACGGTGCATAGAATACGCTAGACATATGGTTCATTTATTGATAAGATTATAGTCAATTGTTGAATAATCATATCATAAATTCTGTCTGTACCTGATCGTTCATTTATTACTTTTTTTATGAAATCTTGCAGGGGTATCTCTGGAAAATCCTTGCGTTCATCGTTCTTGTCTAATACTGGTAAGGAGCGTTGATTGGCAGCAAGAGAAAAAGACCAACATTTTCACATACTCGTGATCGCCCTTTTGATCGGTGCATTGTTCCTATCAGTGATCATTTCCTTTATGCTGGGCCGATATTCCGTTGGTCTGAGGGAGTTATTCGGCATTATGTTTTCAAAATTGATGCCTATTGATTCCTTTTGGTCAGAACAAATGGAAATTGTCGTGTTCAATATCCGCATGCCGCGTATCCTGATGGCGTGCCTGGTTGGCTGTTGTCTGGCAGCAGCAGGCGCGGCATATCAGGGTGTATTCCAAAATCCAATGGCCGCTCCGGATATCCTGGGGGCATCTTCTGGTGCAGCTTTTGGAGCGGCCCTTGCCATACTGCTTGGCGCGTCCAATAGAATGATCATGGCAGCCGCATTCTTCTCAAGCTTGATCACGGTCGGGTTGGTATATGCCATCAGCCTGCGCACAAAAGGGAATAAGGTTATTGGACTAATCCTATCCGGAATCATGGTAGGATCACTTTTTTCAGCCGGAACGTCATTTATCAAGTTGGTAGCTGATCCTTCCAATCAATTGCCGGCAATTACATACTGGTTGATGGGCAGTCTTTCTGGAACAACAAAAAAAGACCTCGCACTCGCTGCCTTTCCGATGGCCATTGGATTGTTAGGGTTATTTATTCTTCGCTGGCGCATCAACATTCTGACGCTTGGCGATGACGAAGCGAAAACGATCGGAGTCAATACTAACCTGGTGCGCTTGAGTGTGATCGTCTGTTCCACGTTGATCACTGCGGCGAGCGTTTCCGTCAGCGGCATGATCGGCTGGGTAGGCCTTGTGATACCGCATCTAGCGCGCAAGATCATAGGAAATAACTATCGTTATCTGATACCAGCTTCCATGATTTTCGGAGCGATTTTTTTGTTGATCGTTGACAATATTTCCAGAAACTTGCTTGCTATCGAAATCCCGTTAGGAATTCTTACAGCGTTTGTAGGCGCTCCATTCTTTATTTACTTGATCACCAGAAAAGGAGAAACTTTGTGAGCGTAAGAGTAGAAAATTTGAACTTTGCATATGACAAACATCAAGTTCTCAAAAATGTGAGCTTTACTGCTACAGAAAACCGGTTGCTTTCGGTGCTTGGACCAAACGGCGTGGGAAAAAGCACTCTTTTTGGCTGCATTCTTGGGTTGCTTCCCAATTACATTGGGAAGATTGAAATAGATGGGCAGGACATCCGGCATTTGTCCACCCGGGAAATGGCGAGCCGTATCGCTTATATTCCCCAATCCCACTATCCATCCTTCAACTATTCCGTTTTTGACATGGTATTGATGGGAACCACTCAGCAAGTCTCAGTTTTCTCCGCACCTGGTAAAAAACAGGTAGAACGAGCTGAACGAGCCATCGAACGTATGGGTATCGAACATCTGAGTCACCGGGGATTCAGTATGATCAGCGGCGGTGAACGGCAGCTTGCCATTATTGCCCGTGCACTAGCGCAAGATGCACACACTCTGATCATGGATGAACCTACTGCCAACCTGGACTTCGGTAACCAGATCAAAGTGCTGACACAGATCAAATCGCTTGCGAACGACGGCTATACGATCATTCACTCGACACACAATCCCGATCAAACCTTCCTTTTTTCAGATCTCGTCCTGGCTTTAAAGGATGGAAAAGTATTCGCGTGTGGCAAACCGGCTGACATCGTAAATCGCGATCTGATCCACTCACTATACGGTGTGGATATTGAACTGCAGAGCATCTGTGATGATTCCGTTCGGGTATGTGTTCCGAGGTTTGCGATGAATCATTAGCAGCAGGGCCACCAAAGTATCACTTAATAAAAGATCAACCAATAATTCTGGACAAAGAGGCAGGTATTTGTTACAATATTAGTCAAGTATTGAATATTCATATTATTAGTATCACAATCAAATTTACCCATCTTTTAAGGAATACATCCTCATTGGATATTCATCAATATCATGAATTCAAGGAGAAAAATGAATATGAAGAAAACGTTATACTTGTCGCTCGTGCTGATTATAGTTCTCTCGTTAATGGCTGCATGTACATCACAGCCATCATCAGCGCCCATTGTTGAACCTACCAGGGTTGCCGCTACCGAAGCACCGATCGCCGAGGTTGCTGCAACAGAACCCCCGGTGGATCCAAACACAACGGTGCTTTTTACAGATTCCGTGGGACGCGAAGTTGAGGTGCCTGCAAATATTGAACGCATCGCTGTATCAGGTCCCCTGGCGCAAATCGTGATTTTTGCATTGGCACCGGAAAAAATGGTTGGCATCGCGAACGAGTGGGATGCAACCGCTGAGGAGTATCTTTCCACCGAATACTACAACCTGCCAGTACTTGGTCAGCTTTACGGAGGCAAAGGTGAATTGAATCTCGAAACGCTGCTCTCGTCTGGTGCACAGGTTGTAATCGATGTGGGTGAGCCTAAAGACACAATCGTCGAGGATATGGACGCCCTTCAGGAACAGACTGGTATTCCCTTCATCCATATCTCAGCCTATACCGCAACCATGGGTGATGCATACCGCATGCTCGGGAAACTTTTAAACCTGGAAGATGAAGCTGAAGTCTTGGCTACCTATTGTGATAATGTGTATGCCAAAACACTTGCCATCATGGACCAGGTCGGCGAAGAAGGTAAAGTAAAATTGCTCTACTTGCTTGGCGACAAAGGCCTCAATGTCATTGCCGAGGGTTCCTATCATGCCGAGGCGATCAACATGCTATCTGACAATATCGCTGTTGTTGATGACCCCTCCTCCAAGGGAACGGGAAATGAGACTGACATGGAACAAATCCTGCTCTGGAATCCAGATGTAATCCTGTTTGCTCCAGACAGTATTTACGAAACAGTGGGAACAGATCCCACCTGGCAGAATGTTGCAGCCATTCAGAACGGAAAATATTACGAAGTGCCCTTTGGACCTTATAACTGGATGGGCTTCCCGCCCTCTGTACAGCGTTACCTTGGTATGATGTGGATGACTCAGTTGCTTTATCCAGATGTAGCGCAGTACGATCTCTACAATGAAGTGTCGCAATACTACCAGTTGTTCTATCACACCAATCTGACTGAAGATCAGTACAACGAGCTTGTCGCCAATTCAATTGGTAAGGTTGAAGCTGGCAAATAAGATCTCAATATTTAAACCGTTTATTCCTTTAAGAACCGTTGCAGGCAAATCTTCAAACTACAACGGTTCTTGTTTCTTTCTAAGGATTCATTATCATAATGAAAAATATTGCATGATACTCGAATAATTTAAGTTTGTCTTTATTGAATTTTCGTCTACACTTAAACTGCTATCCAAACCTTCTATCTTATTACCTCAGGAGAATTATGTTCAAAAGCTTTTTTGACGCGAAAGAGTTTGTGAAGAACAATAATATTCGAATGGTCGATTTAAAATTCGCTGATTTATGGGGAAAATGGCATCATGTAACATTGTCAGCGACAGAGTTCGAAGAAGATTTGATGGTATCTGGTGTAGGATTTGATGGATCAAGCGTTGGATTGAAATCTGTCAAATCGGGTGATATGGCACTCATCCCGGATCTATCCACCGGATTCATTGACCCGTTCTATGACGTTCCGACGATCAGCTTTATCTGCAACACTGTGGAAGCTGACACCAAAAGTGATTTTCTTCGCGATCCACGCCAAATTGCAAAAAGAGCAGAAAAATATTTGATTGAGACGGGGATTGCCTCAGAAAGCATCTGGGGACCTGAACTTGAGTTTTATGTATTCAGCTCAGCCCTTTTTGAAAATTCGACCAATGTAACCTCTTCCAGTTTTGAGTCAACGGAAGCAATCTGGAACAACCCGTCTGGCGGCGAAGGTAATTACATCCCGCAGCATGGCGGGTACCATGCCATCCCTCCCAAAGATAAAACGTTTGCCCTACGAAATGAATTTGTGATGGCGCTTGAGTCGGTTCATGTCCCTGTAAAATATCATCACCATGAAGTCGGCGGACCTGGGCAGTGCGAGATCGAGACTCCGCTGCAAGGCCTGGTGAAATCCGCTGATTCAAGTTTAATGATCAAATATATCACTAAAATGATTGCCGCCCGGGACGGGCAGACGGTCACATTTCTTCCAAAGCCATTATTCAATGAAGCCGGTAGTGGGATGCATTTTCATCAACTCTTAATGCTTAATGGGAAGAACATTTTTTATGATGGAAGCAACAAATACCTGCTCAGCGAAACTGCGTATTACTATATCGGCGGGTTACTGAAACATGCTCCAGCTATTATGGCTTTTACAAATCCTTCGACGAACTCTTATAAGCGTCTGATTCCCGGATATGAAGCACCGGTGAATTGCTTCTTCTCCTCTGGAAATCGTAGTGCGGCAATTAGAATTCCGAAATACGCCACACAACCAGAAAAAGTAAGGCTCGAATTCCGTCCGCCGGATGCAACGTGCAATCCATACCTGGCAATGGCAGCCATGCTCCTCGCAGGTATCGATGGGATTCAAAATAAGATTGACCCAACTCGTGAAGGATTTGGCCCCATAGACGAGAATATCTTCTCATGGAGTGAAGAGAAACGGGCAACGATAAAAAGTCTGCCAACCAATCTAGCAGAATCGGCCAAAGCTCTTGCCATCGATTCGGAATTCTTAACTCGGCATCAGGTATTTGACGAAGACATGATTAAGGAATGGTTGGTATCAAGACTTGCAGAGGAAGCAGACATTCGGTCTCGTCCACATCCCTACGAGCTCGAAAAATATTTCGATATATAGTCATTAACTTCATATCAGAGCAACTATTCACCTGCCTGCAGATCCGATAAATGCCGGGAATGCAGGCAGGTGTTGATTTTTGGAGAATTCATTTGAGTTGGAAGATGAACTAATCTACCAGAAAAAAAAGTGTTGTCAGGGCGGTAAATGCTCACCTAACAAGCGACGAGAATTCGGGATCATCGATTGGAACCTTAAAGAAAGTTGACTTTGGCAGATAACTGTGTCATAATAACGGTAACGATACCGGTAACGTTACCGTTATCGTTACCGAAAACATCTCACGCTCGGAAAGAACATGCCCAAGAAAAAAAGAGCCGTTACCATCCAGGATGTTGCGAAGGCCGCCGGAGTTTCTGTTTCCACGGTCTCACGTGTGCTAAACGGAAAGGTAGATGTCGCTGAAGAGACTCAGGGGCGTATCCTCTCGATCATCGACGATATGGGCTACACCACCAACTTGGCCGCGCGCAGCATGCGCAGCCAAAAGAAGAACCTGATCGGGCTGATTATGCCGGATATTGCTTACCCATTCGCCATCGAGGTGATGAAGGGAGTAAACCGGGCAATTGCCGAATCAGAATTCGACCTGTTGGTTTACACAACCGGTGATGTACGAAAGACAGGCCGCGCCTCCGCCGAGCAAAAATACGTTTCCCTGTTAACAAATTCCATATCCGACGGCGTGATCATCGTTGCACCAGTTGAAGGCGAATTTAATCTCGACGCCCCGATCGTTTCTATAGACCCATCAATTCAAAATCCTGATTATCCTGCTGTACACGCCACTAACTACCAGGGCTCGCTGGATGCCATGCAGTATCTCCTTGATTTGGGTCACAGACGCATCGGATACATCAGCGGCCGCGCCGAACTGGAAAGCTCCAATCGCCGTTTGCAAGGATATAAGGATGCCTTGGTAAAAGCGGGAATTCCTGTTGACGAAACGCTGATTGCCGCTGGTGATTACACCACTGAAACCGGTTACAAAGGAGCCAGCAAATTATTATCCTTAAATGATCCCCCTACAGCGATATTTGCTTCGAATGACCAGATGGCCATGGGCGTTTTTCATATTGCTCAGGAACTAGGATTGCGCATACCCGAAGACATCTCCTTAATTGGGTTCGATAATATTCCAGAATCTAAATATCTGGGATTAACAACCGTCGATCAATTCATTTCCGAAATGGGATATGTCGGCACTCAAATGTTAATCAAGATCATCAATGGCATCCCACTTGAAAATCAAACATACAAGATGCAGACCCGGCTGATCATCAGGAATTCCTGCAAAAGCATTCCGCAGAGAAACTAGAACATTACTTGTAGACTGGTAGATCAATAATGATTATCCATATGAATAAGAAAAGAAGGGAGGTGAGGGTCAACGGACAATCTAAAAAAATAGCAGGTCTTCCTTCTGCTATCCAGCGTCGAAGAGAAGACCTGCACACGCGTGTGGAGATGTACTCCGCACGACTCTATTATATCCTGTAAGAAAATTTCAAAAGGAGAAGAGTCATGAATCGCAAGTTATCCTTCCTACTCAGCATTATCTTCATCGCAGTATTTGCACTTTCAGCCTGCGGCACTGCACCCACCGAAGCACCAGCAGCCGCCACCGAAGCTCCTGTAGCAGCAACTGAAGCACCTGTAGCTACTGAAGCACCCGCGGAACCCGTCACCATCACCTGGTGGCATATTTCGACCAAGGATCCTGCCCTTTCTTCATGGCAAAAGATGGCGAATGACTACATGGCCGCACATCCGAATGTAACCATCGAAATCACCGTCCTCGAGAACGAAGCCTTCAAAACCAAACTGACCACCGTCATGCAGTCTGGTGAAGTTCCTGATATCTTCCAGAGCTGGGGCCAGGGTGGAATGATCGAACAGGTCAATGCCGGTTTGTTGAAAGACATCACTGCCGATTTGGATGCCAATAATGGTGAATGGCGCAACAGCCTGGGTGCCCTTGACGCCTTTGCGGTTGACGGCAAGAACTACGGCGTTCCCTGGGATATGGGCGCTGTGACCTTCTGGTACAACAAAGATCTCTTCGCACAGGCCGGAATTGAAAAGACCCCTGAAACTTGGGAAGAGTTCCTTGCAGATTGCGAGAAATTAAAAGCAGCCGGAATCACCCCGATCTCGGTCGGTGAAGGTGATAAGTGGCCTGGTATGCACATCTGGGCGTACCTTGTTTCCCGTATTGGTGGCGCCGAAGCTTTTGCTGCAGCTGCTGATATGAGCGATGCACGCACCGGTTCCTTCGAAGATCCCGCGTTCGTTCAGGCTGGTTATGAACTGAAGAAACTTGTTGATGGCGGCTATTTCCAGGAAGGTTTCCTGGGCGCAACCCATGATGATATGCAGGCTGCTTTCGGTAATGGAAAAGCTGCCATGGAACTTGGTGGCCAGTGGTCTCCTTCCGTTGAGGCTGCCAACAGTGCTGACCTTGTAGGCGTCAAAAACCTGGGCATGTTCAACTTCCCGGCTGTTGAGGGTGGTGCTGGACTCGTCACCGATATCGTCGGCGGCGGTAATGGTTTCGCCATTGGTAAAGATGCCGAACCGGAAGCCATCGACTTCGTCAAATACCTGACCAGTGTCGAGAATCAAATCATCATCGCATCTGATAACACCGGTATTCCTGTTGCCAAGGGTGCTGAAGTTGGTTTGACCGATCCCAACATGGTTCTGGTTTCACAGGCCGTTGCCAATTCCACTTACTATCAGTTGTACTTCGACCAGGTTCTGCCCTCCGCAATGGGTGGCATCATCAACGACGCCGTGCAGAAAATCTTCGCCGGTACCGCTACTCCTGAAGAAGTTTGCGCTGAAATCGAAGCTGGCTTCTTAGCTCAGTAAAACGAATTTGACTGGACAGGTGCGCCGGTGGATACAAAATTCACCCCGCACCTGTCAAATAAACCACAAAAAAACGCTTATCAGACATTATCACTACAGAAGTAATCCATTTAGGGCTTTCCTTCTGAACAATCATCAGGTTCTTGCTTGATACACCCAGAATATTCTACAAACGAAGAGAGAATATCATGAGTATATTTTCAACTGCCAAAAATGCAGAAATGCCATCCGGATCAACGAATTCAGCACGACGCTTTACGAATGGTCTGGGCATTGTTTTATTTCTGCTCCCTGGACTGGTCATTTTTTTGCTCTTTGTTATCTACCCTATATTCCGCTCAGTTTATTACAGTACGTTTGATTGGAACGGTCTGGGCCCTGCAGTTGACTACATTGGCATACAAAACTACAAAGACATATTTGCCGACAAGGTATTTCTCAAGTCAATAATTAACGTGCTGATCATCATTGTCCTTTCGCTGGGCATTCAATTACCTCTGGCTCTCTTACTGGCAACTCTTGTTGAACGTGACCTGCCGGGCCGTGCTTTATATCGCACAATATTCTTTCTGCCTTACGTGTTATCGGAAGTAAACGCAGCAATCATGTGGATGCTGTTGTTCAATGCTGACCCAGAACGCGGCTTACTGAATGGAATTTTAGTTGCATTGAATCTTCAACCAGTTGGCTGGCTTTCAGATATGAAGATCGTTTTGATCGCTGTGTTTATCGCCTTAACCTGGAAGTATTTTGGGTTTCACATGCTGTTATACCTGACTGGTCTTCAGAACATCCCCACAGAAATCGAAGAGGCTGCACGTATCGATGGCGCTAATTCCTTTCAGAGTTTCTTCCATATCACCTTACCGTTATTGAGCAGCACAATTAAAACATCCGTTTACATGTCTGTACTGGGTTCCATTCAGCAATTTATTTTAGTTTGGATCATGACCAAAGGCGGTCCGGTCAATGCCAGTGAAACCATGGCAACATATATGTACCGGTTCGGCTTTGTAAGATTCGACCTGGGTTACGGATCTGCTGTCGCAATCATCATGTTCATTTTTTGCGTGATCTTCTCGTTAGTCTACCAACGGCTTACCCGCGAACCTGATTACCTGACCGGGTTATAAAAAGGATGCAGAAATGAAATATTCTCGTTTTTCACAAAATTTTAAGCGGGTGATTATCCCAAGATTCTTTCAATACCTGGTCCTCACAATTGCTGTTATCTTGATCTTCGTTCCGATCGTGATCCTGTTATTTGGCAGTGTGAAAACCACAGGTCAGATGTATTCACATCCTTACTCGATCCCGAACCCTCCTAACTGGAGCAATATCATCAATATCCTCACCACTCCTTATTTCTGGACGTTGATGAAAAACAGCTTAATTGTCCTGGTTGGGACCACCTCCGCCACTGTAATCATTTGTGCATTGATCTCCTTCGTCCTGGCAAGACTCCCCTTCCGTGGGAAAGGATTTGTATTCAACCTCTTTACCGTCGGGCTGATGTTTCCGATTAATGTGGCAATTCTTCCGGTATATTTTGTGCTTCGACAAATGGAGCAGTTTGGCATCAACGTGATCGATAGCTTGTGGGGTGTCATCCTTGTCCAGGTGGCATTCCAATTATCTGGAAACATCATGATCTTGCGCGGTTTCTTTACTGCCGTGCCTGTGGAATTGCAGGATGCCGCTTACATCGATGGCTGTACCAACTTTGGTTTCTTCTGGCGCGTACTGTTACCATTGGTCAAACCTTCCCTGGCAGCGGTTGCCGCCCTGGTTATGATCGCCAGTTGGAACGATTTGCTCGTACCCCTTGTGGTATTGAATAGCAACTCTCTGTGGACGTTACCGTTAGGAACTATGCAATTCCAGGGACAATATGGCCAGGACCTAGCACTCATTTCTGCCTTTGTTGCCCTGTCTTCCATTCCAACCATCATCTTCTATTTCTTTGCAGAGCGTCAGATCGTCTCAGGTTTAACTGCAGGCTCAGTAAAAGGGTAAATATATCGTTTTCTTTAATAAACTATTGTTTCAGCCGTTGGCTCGCACGACTCAGTTCACTACCCATCATCCCGAGATAGATTTGAACGATCGTTCGTTCTTGACTGGACATGCGTTGCAGGTTGAATTCTAAAGGAGTGCCTCATGGATGCACACGATTCGTCGGAGAAACCGCGATACCTTGATACTTCATTAACATTTACAGAACGGGCACAGGATCTTGTCTCACGACTTACACTAAATGAAAAAGTTGGATTGATGAGTCACCCAGCCCGCGGTGTTCCACGCTTAAACATCCCTGCTTATAACTACTGGAGTGAAGCGTTGCACGGAATTGCCCGTAACGGACGCGCCACAGTCTTTCCACAGGTGATTGGCATGGCAGCCACATGGAACCGGCAATTGATAAATCAGGTTGCCTCAGCAATTGGTGATGAGGGCCGCGCCAAGTATCATGCGGCTTTGCGTCGAAATGGTTATACCAACCAATACCAGGGATTAAACCTCTGGTCTCCAAACGTTAATATCTTTCGCGATCCGCGTTGGGGACGAGGTCAGGAAACCTGGGGAGAAGATCCATTCCTCACAGGCGAAATGGCATCTGCTTTCGTTAAGGGGCTGCAGGGAGACGATCCTAAATATCTGAAAACGGCTGCCTGCGCCAAACATTTCGCTGTCCACTCAGGTCCTGAAAAAGATCGCCATACCTTCAATGCAATTGTGAATAAACGCGAGTTATTTGACACCTATCTACCCGCCTTTAAGAAATTGGTCACCGAAGCAAATGTCGAATCTGTAATGGGCGCATACAACCGTCTGTTGGGAGAGCCCTGCTGTGCCAGTACCCTTCTAATCCAAAAGATTCTTCGTCACGATTGGAAATTTCAGGGTCATGTCGTTTCGGATTGTTTTGCGCTATCAGATTTTCACTTGAATCATAAAGTAACCAAAGACGCCGTGGAATCTGCGGCATTAGCGCTTCGAAACGGCTGTGACCTGGGATGTGATCATGTCTTCGACGAAATCCCTGAGGCCATTTCTCGCGGTTTGATCACTGAAGCTGACGTCGACCGGGCTCTTGAACGATCGCTCACCACTCGTTTTAGACTGGGCATGTTCGATCCCGATGATGTTGTTCCTTACGCATCCACTTCCACTGCGGTTGTCGCGTGCAAGGAACATCGTCATCTTGCCTACCAGGCAGCTGTTGAATCAATGGTTTTGCTGAAAAATAAAGATAACCTGCTGCCAATCAACCCTGCCACTAAGAAAATCTTCGTCACCGGCCCCACCGCCACCAGTATCGAAATACTAATGGGTAATTATTACGGATTCAATGATCATATGGTGACATTACTGGAAGGTATTGCCGGCCGCCTGCCTGAAGGTATGGGTATGGAATATACTTCCGGTGCGCTATTGAAACATCCGCGGGAGATTAGAGAAACCTGGGCACCCGGTATGGCCCAATCTTCGGATGTGGCCATTGTGTGTGCCGGTTTATCCTCTTTCCTCGAAGGCGAAGAGGGTGAATCGCTTTTGTCACCTCAAAACGGAGACCGCAGCGACATTACACTTCCTAAAAGCCAGGTCGACTACATTAAAGAGCTCTTCATCAACGGCACCAAAATCGTATTGATACTCACAGGAGGCAGCCCCATAGCCTTGGGTGAGATCGAAGAAATGGTGGATGCGGTGCTTTTCATCTGGTATCCGGGTATGGAAGGTGGTAAAGCAGTGGCTGACGTGCTCTTCGGCGATACTTCACCTTCCGGCAAGCTTCCATTAACCTTCTATAAATCGCTCGACCAATTGCCCGCCTTTGATGATTACAGCATGAAGGGCCGTACTTATCGCTATATGACCGCGGAACCCTTGTACCCCTTCGGTTTCGGCTTGAGCTATACCCAGTTCGAATATCGCGACCTTAACATTGAATCATCAGAGATCAAGACTGGTGAACCACTGCACTTTAGCTTTACGGTATGTAACACTGGCAAGTCTGCGGGGGCAGAAGTAGTCCAGTATTACTTGAGCGATTTGCAGGCTTCAACAGTTGTACCGCTGCACCATCTGGTAGGATTCGAGAAAATCACCCTTGAACCGGGTGCCAGCCGTACCCTTGAGTTCACCCTCACACCTGAAATGATGTCTTTCTTCAACGATGATGGATTATCGACCCTTGAACCCGGCGAGTTTCGTCTTGAGGTTGGTGGATGTTCACCTGGTAAGCGCGGACAGGATCTGGGAGCGCCTAAGCCTGTCACCACTATTTTTAAAATAATGTAAACCTAAAAAAGGAGTGTCAGATGTCTGATTATTCACCAAAACCTGAACATAAATTTTCCTTCGGTCTGTGGACCGTGGGAAGCACCGGCCGTGATCCATTCGGCGATGTGGTACGCGAAAAGAAATCACCTGTAGAACTTGTTCACTTGCTGGCGGAAGTCGGTGCATGGGGAGTCAATTTACATGACAATGACCTCATTCCCATCGATGCAACAGTAACAGAACGGGATCGAATTGTACGTGAGTTTAAAGCTGCTTTGGCTGAAACCGGTATGGTCGTACCGATGGCCACAACCAACCTCTTCTTTGATCCCATTTTCAAAGACGGTGCATTCACTGCGAATGATCCTAAAGTCCGCGCCTATGCCCTTCAAAAAACTATGAATTCCATCGATCTCGGAGCGGAGCTAGGAGCAAAAATCTACGTTTTCTGGGGCGGCCGTGAAGGAACTGAGACAGATTCCAGCAAGTCTGCATTGAATGCCATCAAACGCAACCGTGAAGCCATGAATTTCCTTTGCGAGTACGTGCTGGATAAGAAATATGATATGAAATTCGCGTTGGAAGCCAAACCCAACGAACCTCGCGGAGATATTTACAACGCAACAACAGGTCACATGCTGGGATTCATTTCAACCTTGGATCATCCCGAGATGGTTGGAGTTAATCCCGAGGTTGCTCACGAACAGATGGCTGGCCTTAACTTTATGCACAACGTTGCCCAGGCATGGGATGCCGGAAAACTGTTCCACATCGATCTTAATGATCAGTATCCCGGCCGCTTCGACCAGGATTTACGTTTCGGCTCGCGCGACATCAAAGCAGCCTTCTACCTGGTCAAGTTCCTCGAAGATGTCGGTTACGCCGGTCCTCGCCATTTCGATGCACACGCCTACCGCACGGAAGATTATGATGGTGTCAAGGATTTTGCCCGCGGCTGCATGCGCACCTACTTGATCCTTAAAGAGAAAGCAGCCCGGTTCAACGCTGATCCTGAAATCCAGGCGCTGCTTGCAAAGATCAATGCAGATGATAATAGTATGTCCACATACTCGGGTATGTACTCAACCAATAAAGCAGCTGCGTTGAAAAATCAGACTTTCGACCGCATCGCCATCGCCAGCCGTGGATTGCAATATGAGCGTCTCGATCAATTGACCATCGAAATATTGACGGGTGTCAGGTAATATCGAAATCAAACGTTGAAACAATGTGTCTTGAAGATTTAAGTTATTCGGAGGATTCATGCCCTACTTCCTTGGCATAGACGTATCCACAACCTCAAGTAAAGCCCTGATCATGGATGGTTCCGGCAAGGTGATTGCAGTGGGCTCGTCTCCTCACACACTGCAAACCCCCAGGCCGTTATGGTCGGAGCAGGATCCTCAAGAGTGGTGGAACGCTGTCTGCATCAGTATCCGTTCTGCAATAGAAAAAGCAGGGATCAAGGGGGAAAGCATTACCGCCATAGGGTTGACTGGTCAGATGCATGGATTGGTCTTGCTTGATGATGCCGGAAATGTGTTACGTCCGGCCATCCTGTGGAACGATCAGCGCACTCAAACACAATGTGATGAAATCCATCGTCGGATCGGGAAGGATCGATTCATCCAGATCACCGGGAATGTCGCCCTGACCGGTTTTACAGCGCCGAAAATCCTTTGGGTGAAAGAAAATGAACCTGAGATATTCGACAGGGCAAAGCATGTACTGCTGCCCAAGGATTACATCCGTTTCAAATTGACCGGCGAATACGCTATGGACAAAGCAGATGGAGCCGGCACCGTATTATTTGACCTGCGCAAACGAAACTGGTCTGGTGAAGTCCTCACCGCACTTGAAATCCCGCAATCATGGATGCCGCGTACTTTCGAAGGCACTGAAATCACCGGTACTGTTACCAGACAGGCTGCCGATCATACAGGGTTAGGAATTGGAATACCGGTCGCCGCAGGGGGCGGCGACCAGGCAGCAGGTGCCGTGGGGATGGGTGCAGTCGAGGCCGGCGTAGTTTCCCTGACCGTCGGAACAAGCGGAGTGGTTTTTGCGACAACGCCATCGGCTTTGATCGAACCCCAGGGTCGGCTGCATGCCTTTTGCCACGCAGCACCCGGCATGTGGCATTTTATGGGCGTCATGCTTTCAGCTGCAGGAAGTTTGCAGTGGTATCGCGATACCTTTGCACCTCAAAGCAGTTTCGACGACCTGGTGAAGGAAGCTGAACAAATCCCTGCGGGAAGCGAAGGGCTTCAATTCCTTCCGTACCTTTCCGGCGAACGCACTCCGCATCCTGATCCTCTCGCCAGGGGTGCATTCATCGGGCTTACGCTCCGCCATAACCAGGCGCACATGACCCGTGCCGTATTGGAGGGTGTGTCCTTTGGATTGAAGGATAGTTTTACACTGATCCAGAACGCAGGTCTGGGATCAATCACCCAGGTACGCGCTTCAGGAGGAGGGACAAAAAGCCCGCTTTGGCGTCAAATCCTGGCTTCCGTATTGAACTCCGATCTCTTGACCGTAAACACATCCGAAGGCGGGGCTTATGGAGCGGCGCTGTTGGCAGCGGTGGGTTCAGGTGCATGGCCTGACATCACGTCTGCCTGCCAGGAATGTGTCAAGATTACGGGTAGTACGCTGCCCGATCCCGGGCAGGTGGAAATTTACCAAAAAGCTTACTCACTTTACCAAAGCTTATATCCAATGCTGCAAGAGTGTTTTGTGAAATTGAATACCTTGAATTAACCTGTTTACCCAAACGCTAAGATGGGGGGAAAATAGCCCATGACAGTAATTGTCATGAGCTTTTTTTATAGTAGACAGAGATTAGTCACTTCAACATACCCCTACTCAGCAAACCATCAATTTCATTTATCAAAGAGATCTGAGCACCTCAACCGAAGGCCGTGTTTGTAATTTTATCCACCGCAGATGATAAGCGGACAAAATGGATTTTTCGGGATATACTCGGTCATGAAGACCACTCAAACAAACCCCGTGCAGATGCACATGTGAGAATAATAGGAAGAGATCGAGATGCCGGATAAAACCATCATTACTGTTGCACCCACAGGAGCCTGGCCGAGCAGGCAGGACAACCCCAATATTCCTATGACTCCCGGAGAAATCGCGGAAGATGTTTATCAATGCTGGCAGGCAGGTGCAGCGATTTGCCATTTGCACATGCGGGACGATAACGGGAAAGGAACGATGGATACTGGCCGGTTTGAAGAGACGGTGTCTCTGATCCGCAGCAAATGTGACATCGTGATCAACTGTACCACCTCCGGCGATCTGGATGCCTCTGATGAGTTGCGCCAGGCGCACCTTCCGCTTGTGAAGCCTGAAATTGCCTCATTCGACTGCGGTTCCATGAATTGGATGAACAACAGCTTATTCATCAATCACCCGGTATTTCTGGAAACATTGGGGACGACAATGCAAGCGCTCGAAATACGGCCCGAAATTGAAGTTTTCGATGCCGGTATGATCTACACCTCTCTCCATTACTTGGAAAAGGGAATCCTCAAAGAACCCCTGATGTATCAGCTCGTACTGGGTGCAGCCGGTGGAACAGCCGCAACGGTTGAGAATCTTGTTTACCTTAAGGGATTGCTGCCCATTGGTGCCAACTGGAGCGCCTTCGGTATTGGTAAAGCACACATCCCCATCATGCTGGCGACCCTGGCTCTGGGCGGGCACGTCCGAGTCGGCATGGAAGACAATGTATATTATGCGCCCAAAATATTGGCCGCATCGAATGCACAATTGGTCAGTCGGGCAGTTTCAATCATTACATCAGCAGGCAAAACAGTCGCGTCTCCTGATGAAGCCAGAGAAATACTCAATCTCAAAAAGAGACCAACGTAGGAGAAGGAAATTGAATTACGACTCCGGATACGATCTGCCATCGAAACAAATCAAGGGCAGCCTGGCTGTGATCACCAGGGTCAAGAAACCTTCAATATTATTTACGAACCGTGTGCAAAGGGGATGATGACAGAGAGAACGAATGTCCCGTTGTCTGTATTGATATCCATCTCACCACCATATTTTTTCACAACCATTTCAATACTCTGCAATCCATAGCCGTGCTCGTCCGAATCCGGCTTGGTGCTGAGGAACCTGGATTGCCGTTTAATAAGATCATGCTCGTACGGGTTCTCGAATCTGGCGATCAGCATATCGTTGACCCGCCCTACCCTGATTTCAATCAAGCGTGAGTGAGTATCTCCCAAGTTTTCTGTTCCCTCAATTGCATTATCCAGAGCATTGCCAAAAATCGTAGCGATGTCTGTATCCCGCACGACATCCCAACCCTGACCATCTGCATGTACATGCACCTGTGCACCTTTTTCTATGGATTCCTGAGCTTTTTCAGAAAGGATGATATCCAGGGTTTTATTACCGGTATTGAAAATTAATTCATATCCCTGGATTTCTTCTTCAAGGGTTTTTACATATGTCTTGATTTCAGGGACCGTGGTCATGGACTCGATACCGCGCAGGATATGACGCAGGTCATGATATTTCCTGTTCACGGTCTCGATGGATTTGAGGGCGTAAAGATAGCGATCGTATTGCTTCTTTACCAGGTTCTCAACCCGCAGCAAATCATTTTGCCTGATTCGATAGGACAGCTGCTCACCCAAGATCATGTTGATCAGGGCAAATATCCCGCATAACACATCGAAATAGTGCACACTCAGCGGGACGTCCTTTGGGCTAATTTTGAACAAAAATGCATAATTACGCAGGCAAAAATACGGAATTGCAGGCAACATGATGATGATCGCCTGGATCAGGCTTTCGATCCCATAAACTTGTTTCTTGGTATATTTCTTTATCAGAACTGTGGTACCAATTTTCATTAACAACAGAACGGCATGTGCAATCATCCTCTCCGGAAAAGTACCTGCATCGATGTAATCGAAACCTATGATTGATCGCAACAATACAATCAACAGAATCAAGCACACGTCATTGGCAAGAACCGAAAGAATGACGAGGTAGAAACGCGCTCTAAGCGGGGCATCGGTGCATTTCCTTGAATAAAATAACAGTACCAGGAAATGGATGATGTAGAAAATCAAGAAATTTGCCTGGGCATTGGTTTGACCGCTGAAAATCAGCTGGGCACCGATCAACGTAAGAAGCGACAGGACAAACCAGAGCCCCCACATCTTTTTCTTAGGTACTTCGAGCCAGGAATCATTGCATAGGTACTGCAGGAGGAGCATGTCCGATGAGGACATGATAAGCGAAACGATCAGTAATTGTCGAAGACCTGGAAGACCGCTCATATTTTTTCACCCACAAACGCGGTTAATGAACTGAAGAATTCCCGCCGCCGGTGCTTGCTGATGGGAACCCTTTTCCCGGCAACAATGGCATAAGGACCTTTCACAGATTCCACAGCATTCAAGTTTATTAAGAAAGCACTATGGCAGCGAAAGAAAATGTCCGGTAATTGCTCCTCCATATTTTGTAAAGTTTTGAGGCATACAATAGGACCGGTTTTGGTATGGATCAATAATTTCCGATTCACCAATTCAATATATAGTATATCCATCGGATTCACGACAAAAAAACCTTCGTTGTTATGGATGGTGATGCATGTACGATCCAAATTCCCCAATCTGCGTACAGCCTTTGTCAGTACCCGGTCGAGCAATTCGAATGTCACCGGTTTAATTAAATAATCCAGTGCATCGACCGAATACCCCATTAAAGAATGCTGAGGATCATTCGTGATAAAAACAATGATAACTCGTTCATTTGTTTCCCTGATCCTGGCAGCCACTTCTATACCGTTGATCTTTTCCATGTGAATATCCAGGAAAACAACGTCAAAATCCAAGGGCCAATCAACCAGCAAATCCTCGCCGCTTGTATAAATAAAAAACTCAAACTTCAAATTATCCCGTAGGGAATATTTTCGCAGCAGATTTTCAAGAGCGTTGCTGTCAATTGGATTATCTTCTACAATGGCTATTTTCATTAATACTTTTCTCTATAATGATATTTAGAATATCCACTGCATTAGCATAAATTATAGCATTTAAGGAAATCCTATCTGGGCATTATCCATGTCTAAATAGACACTGTTGGTCTGCAAAACAAAAGGACAACCCGAGTAAAATCATATTATTCATAATACTAAGCTCGAGGCGGATCATGAACAAAAAAAATCTGGCAGTTCAAATCAATATGGCGGCATTCGAACACGGCATCGAGGGTGCAGCCAGTAGAAAAAAATACGTCGAGGCTCTCAAAACTGAACTCAGCATAGCAGCAGATTACGCGGAAGACTATTCTGTGGATACTCTCTTCATCACCGGACCTAATCCGATGCAATATTCTGTGGATTCGATAACCAGTATCATTGATACACTCAAATCTACTCTTGGATTTCAACGCGATCCTGAAATGACCGTCTTTGCCCTACCTGGATCGGTTACGTATGGTGATATCTACGCTCTCCACGAACACGGGGTGAACCGCATAAGTTTTGACATGGCCTCTTTTGTCCAAACAGAACTGGATCTACTCGGACGAACCTATGCTCACAGCGCCATGGAAGTTTTCATGCGCATGGTGCAGTTAAAGATGGTCTTTTTCAATTACGATATCACCCTGTACTACGGAATACCCGGTCAGAACGCTGAAACCCTGCTTCATTCGCTTGACCAGGCGATAAAGTACATGGGCATGCACATTACACTGCGGCCTTACGAGACCGCTGACAAAACCAGCCTGGCAGAGTTGTATCAAACCGCTATACAGGCTTTTAGAATAACCAGTTATGAACAATATACGCCCCGGCATTTTTGCCGTCACGGCTTTTCAAGCCGATGGAGTAAATTGACCTATTCGACAAAACCGCGGTTGGGCTTCGGGTTGAATGCGGAGTCCAAAATTGACGGGCTGATCACGAGGAATATCCCGGACGTGAACGCATACATCAATGCCGCTGGAGATCCCGAGCAAATGATCACCAGTATTGAGCCCATTACCCAGATCAGATTGGATGCCAGCATGATTCTCGATCGACTATTCAACCTTGAGACCTGTGATCTAACCGCGCTTGATCCGGAAGTCCTCAGACGGGTTCATCTGCTCGCTAAACAAGATTTAATAAAGATCGATGATGATCTTATCAGCCTGACGGAAATCGGAAAATCTGATTGGGAGCAAATTGCCAGCGGATTAACCCTTTAGTATCTAGGAGATTGATAAAAAAAGGCTCGCACCGGATTCGGCGCGAGCCTTTACATTTCTACCAAATACAGGCTTACCCCTTGGCTGCGCTCTTTCCGGCCACATAACCAGTCGTCACACACCAGCCATGATTATGTCCGCACATTGGAGGCAAATAGTTGAGGCCTTCGCGGCCGCCAACAACACCACCTGCAGCCCAGAGACCACCGATGGGGCGATCATTGTCCTTGCGGGTTACGGCCAGGGTTTGTCCATCCACCCGGATGCCCTCGTCGCCTACAGCAGGGCTCGGTTTCGTTCCAGCGCGTGTGGCAATAAAGGGAGCCGTCTTGATCGGTTTCAGCAGATTCGCTCGCTTGCCGAATCTTGTATCCACTCCGGCTTCGCAGATTGCGTTATAGGCTTCCACCTCATCAAGGAAGTTCTGAGTGGCATATTCATCCAATCCCATGAACTCGGCCAGTTTTTCAAGTGAGCTGGCAACAACAGTCTTGTCATTCATAAAGACGTAATCGCCAAACTTGGCACCTTCAGGATTATCGACAGCTGCGAGCAGATCTGCCTCAAGGTAATCTTGCAGACGCCTCTTGCCATCGGTCTTTGTGCCATCAGGCAGGGTGTTGTATCCCTCAGGAATTAATGACCAGAAGGTGTCTGTCATATCCATGGCGCGATGGTTGATCGAGGTGAATTCAATCAAGTCCTTCCAATTGGCATCAAAAATATCCCAGTAGAACATCCCAGGCTGGTTACGGACCATCATACCGCCTGACCAGATGACGACATCTTCATTACGCCAGCGCTTGCCATTGGCATTGATGCTGAGACCAGGCAACGCCTGGAAGAGAGTGAAAGCGCTGCTGTTGCTGCGCTCCCACGGTTCCACATCTCCGCCTGCCCACACGGTCATCAAATGACCATCGCCATCATTGGCAGCCAGACCATTGTAGCGCACGGTCCCGCCCTTGCGCATTGCCCACATGATGTCGCCGATGCAGAGATCATTGACCAGTGGAACGTTCTTGGCGAAATTACCGCATGCCAGGATAACACCCTTGTTGGCATTGAATTTCTTTACAATGGTTTGGTCCTGGGCTCCGCGAGTGATCAAACCGGTAACTTTCCCGGTTTCGTCCTGGGTCAGCATGTATCCGGCGGTGTCAAAGAAGAATTCAACACCCCTGGCAAGTAGATCTTCATAAAGCATTTTGCCGGCATATGCCCAGCTCTCATAACTGAAATCGATCGTGCCAATATAGGCATGGAATAACTCGGTAGCGTGAGTCTCAGGCCAGCTTGCCGGTAACGGGGCATAAAGGACAGCGCGATAATCAGTCTTCCAATCATTTCCCTTCGGCGGCATCACTTCTTCATAAAAGTCAAATGCTTCGCCAGACCGGTTCACCCACATGCTGATCAGGTCCTGGTTGACCCGCAGCTGCTGGTTCTTGATATAGTCGTTGAAATATGCCTGGGGATCAATGTCCAGGCCTAATTCCTTGACCATTTTCGAATTGACTGTGGCGCATTGAAAACCGTGAACATCATAGTTGGATTTCTTTTCGACAACCATCACTTTCGCGCCATCGATAGATGCAGCCCGGGCAGCGATTAATCCTGCAATACCAGCACCGCAGATGACGACGTCAGTGCTTTTTTCTTCAGCGAATGAAGTCGGTTCTTCCGGTTTAATCCGCCATTTGAACAACTCGGATGTAGGAGAAAGATAGCTAACCCCGGTGCCGCCTTCTTCTACCGGAATTGCGGTTCCACTACTGGTTCCACCAGAGGGTTGAGGTGTAGCAACGGTCTGCGGTGCACAACCGTTGAGCACAGTTGTGGCTGTAATTCCAGCGACTCCAGTTGCAGCACCTTTCAAAAACGCTCTTCTTGATATTCCCTTCCCTTCGGACATGTCCATCCTCCTTAAGTAATACAATATACTTTGAATAATGAACAGATTTATTCACTTTTATCTTAGCACGTGAGACCATCAGATTATTTTAAGTTGTCCAATTGGGAAGTATAAATGGCTAACAGGACATTAGAGATCTACTGGAAATCATCAGGACTGGCAATCTTCTATTGCGTGGTAAAACATAATTTTCCGATATTCTAAAAAACCAAAATGAAAACAAATCCTGGTTGGATTGTTCGACATCAGAAAAGGAGGATAGGGTGAAAGTCTTATTTATCGGGGGCACGGGAATCATCAGCACAGCCTGCGCATCCCTGGCTGTAAGCAAAGAAATCGATCTCACACTGCTCAACCGAGGCCGGTCGGTACGTCCGCCAGCTGCCGGTACTCACCTGCTTCAGGCAGATATCCATGACGCGTCTGCCATGCGTTCCGCGTTGGAGGGAAAATCATTCGACGTGGTAGTAGATTGGATTGCATACACCACGGAAGACGTACAAAGAGACCTTGCTTTATTCAAAGGAAAAACCGGTCAATACATATTCATCAGCTCGGCCTCTGCCTATCAAACACCGGCGGCGAACCTGCCCATCCGGGAATCCACCCCGCTCGATAATCCCTTCTGGGAGTATTCCAGAAATAAAATCGCTTGCGAAGAACTGCTGCTCCAGGAATTTCGCAAGAATCAATTTCCATTCACGATTGTCCGACCTTCACACACCTACGATCAAACATCCGTTCCAGTTGAAGGCGGATACACGGTCATTGACCGCATGCTGCATGGCAAACCGGTCATTGTCCATGGCGACGGTACATCAATTTGGACCCTCACCCATAGCGCTGATTTCGCCAGGGGATTCGTCGGTCTGCTGGGAAATTCTCATGCCCGGGGTGAAATTTTTCATATCACTTCCGACGAATGGCTCTCCTGGAACCAGATATACCAGGCGCTCGCTGAAGCAGCTGGGGTCGAACCTAGATTGGTACACATCCCATCGGATTTAATCGCAGCCTACGATTCTAGAATCGGCAGCAGCCTCCTGGGTGACAAATCGAACAGTTCCATCTTCGATAACAGCAAGATCAAACAAGTGGTCCCGGATTATTACACGTCTATCCCATTCAGCCGAGGGGCGGAACAAATCATTGCGTGGCACCAGGCCGATCCGTCCCGGCAAAAGATCGATCCTGATTTCAATGCGATGTGCGATCAACTGCTGGAGAATTACCAGAAAGCCTGGCCAGGTAACGGATAACTGAAGTTTTAACAGTCTGCAATTGCAATTTCAGACATCTGCAAAGGATGAACTTCTTTTGGTAAATCTAATTAAATATTAATAATGATTGTGTATAAATAGGTAGTTCTCCACATAGATTCGTGTGGATTTCAATCATTAATACGGATTCTTACCCATGATAACCATGGCAAGAATCTACACGAAGCAATCAAAACATCAATAAAAAGGATTCAATAATGGAAACAATGAAAGCAATTTTCACCAGGCAGTCTGTTCGAAGTTATACGGCTGAACAAATTTCCAATGAAGATCTGGAGATCGTGCTGAAGGCCGCCTGCGCCGCCCCCGTGGGAAATGGAAAATATGACGAGGTGCATTTGACCGTTCTTCAAAATAAAGATTTAATGAAGAAAATTACCGCCTGTGCAGCCAAATCCAGCGGTAACCCCGATATGAAACCATTCTATGATGCACCTACAGTCATCATTGTCTCCTGCCTTCCCGGCAGGAACCTGGTCTATGCGAATGCAGCGTGCCTGATCGAAAACATGGCGATTGCAGCTGCTGATCGCGGGCTGGGAAGTGTTTACCTTTGGGGATTCATTGATTCTCTGTGCAAAGATACAGCCTTATTAAATGAATTAAAGCTCCCCAAAGGTTTTACACCAATTTCAGCGATAGCCCTGGGGCATCCCACCACTCCGCTTGCCGAAAGAGAAACCTCTCTCGATAAAGTGGGAATTACTTACCTGGATTAAGTTCTTAACAAGAAATCCTTGCAGCGACATTAAATCACACGGCACCAGAAAAATCTGGTGCCGTGTTACATGTTTCACCCAATAGCCTATTCAGAGATAAAGAATTGGAAAATTTGATCGTACAGCCCCGGTAACTCCTCGTGAGTGTAATCGGGGAATATTGCCATGGTTTTCCGGGCAGTGATTTTATTATACGCAGCAAATTGGCTCGACGGCGGGCAGATCGTATCCATCAGTCCGGTTCCCCAGAGAATATCCGCTTGAATACGTGAGGCCAGGTTCTGGATATCCACGTACCCGAGCGCTGTAAAGACCTCATCTTCTCTCATATGCTGCGGATCAAAGTGGCGGAAATACTCTGATAATTCCAGGTACGCATCCTTTGCATAATCCATGTTCCACACACGCTTGTAATCGCTGAGGAACGGATAGACAGGAGCGGCCTTCTTGATCCGCGGTTCCAATGCCGCACACGCCACTGTGAGAGCCCCGCCCTGGCTCCAGCCGGTCGCGTAGACGCGGTTTGGATTCACTTCCGGCATGCCAAGAACTATCTTTGCCAGTTGCGCTGTATCGAGGAAATGCGCCCGATACAGTAATTTTTCAGGCTTGCCAGCCAGGGCATCATCCAAACCGCGAATGATATGGCCGTGCAGCGTATTTCCAATAACACCACCCCGATCCTCTGACAATCCCCCCTGCCCGCGCGAGTCCAGCGCTGCAACCACAAAACCCTGCGAGACATAGCTCAATTTTTGCGACCAGTCGCTAGAATTGCAGGAATACCCATGAAACATCAGGACAGCGGGAGATGGAGGCGCAGAAACCTCAGGCCGCAGAAACTTGGCATGCAATCGCGCTCCTCCCACCCCGGTAAAGTAAAGATGAAAACACTCGACACCGGGAACTTGAAATTTTGAGGGAACAAGTTCAACCTGAGGGTCAAGCGCATTCATTTCAATCAGAGCCTTTTCCCAGTATTGATCAAAATCTGCAGGCCGGGGATTGATTCCCTGATAAGTTTTGAGTTGATCTAGCGGCAAATCGAAAGTTAATGGCATTTCCTGTCCTCCAAATAAATTAAGTTTCCTTACAGTCCTCTGTCAATGAAGACTTCGTTTTCTCAATCTGTAACATAGACAACCGAAACAATCCAAATAATCCAATGAAAACAACCATCAGACAAACAGGAATCACCTCCAGAGAAAAGCGTTTCGCCAGCACTCCCATTAAACCAGGAATCGACGCTCCCCCCAGGCTGGATAAGGCCATTTGCATTCCAATGGTATTGGTCGCGTGCGCATCACCAACCCTCTTCCTGGTTCCTGAGGTCAAAGCGGCAAAGATGGGAGCAATTGCGAAACCAATCAATGCCACCGCAAGCAGATTCACCCATTCTACAGGATTCCAGAGCAGTAAAACCGTTCCGATGATTGCTACAGCCAAGGCACACTGGACGATCATGTCGACCCCCGCGCGTTTGGCATACAAACCCGCGAGCATGCGCCCGATAGTGAACATTGCCCAAAAGCTGCCAGTCACCAGGCCTGCAAGTTCGGGTGCAACACCGCGGGATTCAACTAGAAAACTGTAAGTCCATGTTCCCAGCGACACTTCAGCACCCACGTACACAAAAAACAACAATCCGCTCAACCATGCCCGGGGTTCGCGCATCGTTTCAAGCATCGGAGTCTTATAGTCGATCAGGTGTTTTGGCTCATCATGAGCCGCAGTCGATGCCTTTCGGCTCCACATGGCAACTGTTGCAGCAAAGCAAATTGCCATGACAAGCTGGAATCCGCCCACCACGCGATATCCTGCACGCCATGAATTCATCGTCGTCAGGGTAAACGTCATGATCATTGGACCAAGGGTCACACCAACCCCATAGGAGGCATGAAGCCACTGCATCAGCCCCTCGCCAAAATACGAGGCGACGTAGCTGTTCAAGCCGGCATCGATTGCACCCGCCCCCAATCCAGCCAGCAAACCCAGCGACACCATCATCCACCAGGCAGGAACCAGTGTATACCCAACCAGGGCCACTCCAGTGAGGGCGCAGCTGATTGAAAGAACCTTGCCAACACCCCAGCGCGACATCAGCGGACCGCTCATGAAACTGGAGGTCAGGTAGCCAATAGTCGACATCGGCAGCAGCATGCCAATCGCATCCAGCGGAATAGAAAAATCTCCACGGATAGAGGGCCATGCCACACCCAATAAGCCATCCGGCATTCCCAGAGCAATGAAAGCCACGTAGGCCAGCAGCAGTAACCCGGCCATTGGATATCGTTTGATCTTTTGAAGAATCATCAATGGATATTCTCCCTCTCAACCAGTTCAATGAAAAAACAAAACATCATGATTATACGCTTCAATTCGCCTGGCATGAATGCAAAAATCTGAGACGGGTTGTAGACACCGTCTCAGACTCCCCCAAGATAATGATTTATGTTATTTTCGGACTGATGACCTTCCAATTAACTAGTCATTGAACCATTTCTCTCTGATCTCTTCAGGGGTCATTGGAGCCAATTGATAAATTCCGTAATCCGCTACACGCATGGAGTCGAGTTTCCCAAGCCATTCATCCAGGTTATCATTCGTGATCACCGGGTAATCATAAATGAATGTTTTTCCGGATAATCCACCTAGAGCAGCAGGATCGACCTGCAGACCACTCAATATGTAATACGCGACATAAACCCCTTCATAAGCTGTTCCACCAGCCTGGATGGTTGATAAGCACTTGAACTTCGGGTTATTCGCAAGTCTTTCTTTCCAGGACTGCAAATTATCCAGCCGGGGTTCACAGAGGATAAGAGGAGGTTGGGCAACATTAGCTTTATCCACCCCCCAGAAAATATCCAACAATGATTGGTCAGACCAAATTGCTTCCAAATTGGGGTTGGATGAAATCATTTCAGATATACTGTCAACCGTGAACGAATTTCCTTGAAAGTCAGCAGGTAATGCAGTTGCCTGGATATCCGGGTATTCTTTCAAAACCGCGTCGATAACTGCCTGGTGAAGGCCATTATTTCCAAAATTGTAGTAAACCATTTCCCCCACATCCCCCATTTCCTTGAACATCCAAATAAGACTTATTCGAACAGAATCCGAATCTGTAGATAAATTGTATGCGCCCGGCGCATCGGATTCACCGTCCAGAACAATAACAGGAATGCCCTTTGCTGTCGTATCGCTAATTTCACCGAAATCGCCCAAGGCACGCCACCGGTTCGAGAAGGATATGATGGCATCCACACCCTGATCTGCCAGTTCGGTTTTACTCGAGCCCTTCGTGCACTGAATCTGCAATTCTTCACAAGCCTTGAGCAAATCCTCCAATTTTTGCTGGGGTATCTGGTCCTCCCCCGCCTCGTATCCGATTACGATATCTTGAGAGCTAACTGAAGTTTCGGTTGCTTCACTATTCACATCAACAGTTGGAGGATTATCCGATCCACCGCAATTCGCAGGCCAATCTGGATTGCGATCATTGCCTGGATTATTAGTAAGATTTAAGAACATGTCAGGGAATACTTCGCCTACAAGATAGATATCGTCAGCAGGTTGGTCGTTGAGAGCGATGCTCACGCACTCAACCCGGTTGCCATCAATGGTCCAGAAGGGAATATATTGTTGTATTGTCCCCTTCCCGCCGGCATCGATCACATTGGAACCATCCGCATCCATCACGCAATTGAAGCATCCCATTGTCTGATTATCCCAATGAACAAAAAGCTGTCCGTCCACAGTCCACGAAACATCGTAAACCTTACCGTCTTGCGTCAACTGGCGTATGTTGCTTCCATCGGTATTCATCATGAAGATATTCCAATTCTGATCACCGCCTGACAGCCAGGCGATCTGACTTCCATCCGGTGAGATAACAGACTGGTAGTCCTCTTCAGGGCTATTGGTTAAATTGATCGATTCGCCGCTGCCGTCCGCTTTGATGAGGTATATATCCCCATTGCTGGTATAGGTGATCACCTTGCCGTCGCTTGACCAATCCGGATAATTGCTGGAATTTTCCATAGTCAATTGACGCAAATTACTGCCGTCGGAATTTATAACGTAAATAAATTGGCCGCCCTCAGCGTCATTTTCACGATTTGACACAAAGGCAATCTGGCTGCCATCCGGTGATATCGATGGGTCGAAATCATCGGCGGGATTGTTGCTGAGATTGACCAGATTACTTCCATCAGGGCCCATGATGTAAACCTCCCGGTTTCCATCCCTGTCCGAATCGAACGTGATCATACAGGGTATCGGTGCTGGTTCTTCGGTTGGCTGAGGCGCTTCAGTTGGAACCGATGTTGCCGCAGGCGGCTGGGTTTTGCTCACCGGGGCAGCAGTTGGAGTCTGATTACTACAGCCGGTAAGCAGCAATACCCAGATAAACAAAATGGAAATTACGGATAGTAGAGTTTTTCTCATGGTCACCCTCTCGTTTAATTGTTTCTGGCTGCTTCAGTTTTCATCTCTCACATAAGAATTGAATGGGATTTGATCATAATCTCCGATTGAGAAAAGCATAGTGTTTACCGCGGTTTCCATCGCTAGCGGTAAAAGAGCCAACCGCTACCCGCTGCAGGAATACATCATTGTCGGAGAATGCGTCTAGTTTATCGAAAGTACTGCGGCATGTGCTGTAGATATATGCATCATCATCAATCCTGTCTCCAGCCACGATAATCTGCACCTGTGCTGAGGGAGCAATCGTCCGTTTAAATTCATTTTTCTGTTGCTCGATGATCGAACGAATCAAAGCTTGTTGATCGTTCGAAAATCGCAAGGGTCTCTCTAAAAGTACGACCATCCCCAACACGGTGAGCGGTTCGGAAGCTCTTTCAAAAACTGGAGTTGGTGGAGGAGTGACGATCTCCGGGATGCTGGGTGGCCTCGCTGAATTTTGTTTATTGCGGCGTTTTTCAGCAGCACGGGAAATGACTTCTGAAACTACGAAAACAACCACTGCAATAACAAAGAACAGAAAACCATTTTTCGCCATTTCGAAATCGTGTTTGATGGTGTTGATAATCCCCATGATCAAACCGATAATTCCAATAATACAGACAGGAACCTTTACCCTCTCTACAACCTTTTGTATCATCTTAGCCTTTCCCTGTTACGTTGTCACTGTAATGATTTTTCAGGTAGCAACACCCTGGTTCAATACGTCTTCTGATTCAGGCAATTCTTGAATGCGTATGCTCTAACTCGATCTACACCCGCCAATTGTTTGCTGTCTCCATTCTATCAACCCCAATTTTTTGGATAATGGGGAATTTTAGCAAACAACGATTTAAAATTGGTGTGCAGCCTGCACACATTTTTGTTAAGTGGAACAATGATCCAATTTCATTCGATGATGATTGAAAATTGTGCCTGTGAGATAATTGGATCGGCAATAGAGCGCATATTCTCACTGATTTCAACACGCTGTAATTGAGGGAGCTTAAGCAAAGGCGATAGATCATCCACCAGCGTGTTTGATAGATAGATTTCCTTAAGCAGCGGATGTGTCTCGATATTTTCGAGTGACCGCAGAGGGGCTTTTCGAATGACCAGTACCTGCATGGCAGCCAATCCATCCAATGCCGCTGTGGATTCGACCAGCGTATCGCCGATATCCACTACAGACAGCTGCGGACAGGTATGCAGACTGGTTAGATCAGAAACCCGGGTGCCGAACAGTGATAACGTCTGTAAGGTCGATACACCGGATAACGGGCTGACATCTTCGACGGGATTATGACGCAAATCGACATTCTCTAGGATTTCCATCTTCGCCAGGGGCGTGAGATCAGAAATATTTTGATACACCAGTGAAACACTGCGTAGATTGGGTAACTTCTGAAGGTCAACGAGTGAATTAATACCTCCCCTCACACTTTGACCACCGTTGTTGACAAAGTCATCGGCATAACGGTTGAAATCTTCAATATCGCCTGCAGCCTGGTCTCCAAAAACGAACAACTTACTTATTGATAACAAATCCTGTTCGGTTATGGCTTCATCTTGAGACTTTTCAAGCGTTAGCCGAACGGCTTCTTCGATTAACGGCTCTTTGAAAGTAATTCCTACTGGTTGTTGAATTTGCTTTTGACCAGGATTTCCCAGATGAAGAAAGACTGCAGTTAAGAGCAGGATTGCAGCGAACACGGCGAGCACTCCGCGACGCAATCCCTTTCCTGTCAGTGCATCCCTGACCTGGTTAACATCCCGGTAGCGATCCTTTGGTGCAAAAGCCGTGCATTTGTCAATCACACCTCTCAACCTACGGGAAGATATGACCTTTTTCCCTTGCTCAACTTCAACCTTCCCGCTTGCCAGCCAGCACAGCAGCACCCCCAGGGAATAAATATCTGTGCGGCCATCGGACTGCGCAAAACCATATTGCTCCGGTGCAGCGTAAAATCGCGTTCCCATACAGAGCGTATCTGATGATGATTCCTCTTTATATTCACGCGAGATTCCAAAATCGATGAGCGTGACCTTTCCTCGTTCATCGACAATGATATTTTGAGGTTTGATATCCCGATGAATGATCGGGGGATTCTGTGAATGCATATGCGAGAGAATTTCACAAAGCTGAACAATGATGTTAATCCTGCACTGCATGGAGAGCTGTGTTTCACTAACCAACCTGTCCAATGGTATGCCCTGTGCATAAGTCCGCACCACGCAGATCATGTGCTCATTGCGATACTCCCCAATGAATTCTGGCAATCCTGCATGATGCAGGTTGCTTAAGAGATCACTCTCGGTCACAGTGGAAAGCAGTGATTTGGTAGTGTAGCATTTTGCAACGTAATATCCCCCAGTCTGCCGTTCCTTGACTAGAAGTGTCTCCCCCAGATCATTATCCGAGAAGCATTCCAGCAATTCATAAGTCTTCAGAAAATCGCGGGGAAACCTGCTGTCATCAAAAGTCTCGATGAAATCGTCAATGAAAGAACCCATTTCGTTCAGGCGTCTCCTAATAACGTCAAGTCCAGAGCTTGTAGTACACTTTGGGTTTCCAAAACGTCCTTCTGATGCTTCAGACAATAGAGAATCACGGCGTCGCGTTTGATTTTTGGATAGAGAAGATTCTTTTGGGCAGCGCGCAACAGTTTCTGGGTACCTTCAATATCCAGTGCTAAACCAAATGCCAGTTGGATGACTTTATCACGGGAAGGTCTTCTTGTTTCATTAAATAACTGGTGGCCATACGTACGTTCTATCCCGGCGCGCTTGATCACCTGCTCGGGTACCAGCCCTTTTGCCTGGCACAATTCATTGAGATAAACATGGAATGATGTGACTTCCATGTCCCCGGCATGACACGCCATGAATTGTTCGATATCGGATGAACTTAATAGCTTCCGCAATAATGTGCTGGTTCTGGTATCCTTCTTCGATGAATCTGCCATGCCATCTCATTCCCTATCAAAAAATCATTGGTGGTCACTTTCAAAATACTAACTCATCACACAGCAGTGATCACATTTTCATTCGAGTATCAACTGGCGAATAAAAATCCTCAAAATTGTTATGAAAGATATTCCTTTGAGAACCAATTTCCGCTCAGGTAACGCACCAATACAATGATCGAAGACTTCTGAGTATCATATATCGTTTTTGAAATCATCGCAAGCTGCATGAAATCAAAGGCGTATATAACAGCCGTGGCAGAATCAACCCGATATACAATTAGTAAAAGAATGAACCTGAATGATTAGGATCAGCATCCTCAGCAGTAATCAAGGGTGACCAATACGTTGGTAAACGGGTTCACCTTTCCGCAAACCAACCTCCAATGTTTCTCTGATGAATTCTTAATAAAGATCAGACACAACAAGATTATGCTTGAACCGTATCAAAATAAGAATTGAAAGAGGTATTGCATGAACCTGGATCGTTACACACAAAAAGCTCAAGAAGCTGTTATTCAATCACAACAGATTGCCCAGGACCTGCATCACCAGGTAATCGAACCAACGCACCTGCTGCTGGCACTCCTACAACAGGATGAGGGGGTCGTTCCTGCAATCGTCACGAAACTTTCAGGCAGTACTACAGCCTTGCGTCAGGAATTACGTCAGGCATTGGAAAAAATGCCGAAAATTACAGGGTCCGGTACCGGCGAAATCGGCCTGGCACGCACAACCGCTGATACATTGAAAGCAGCGGAACGCTATGCCAAAGGAATGCAGGATGACTATGTATCGACTGAGCATATCCTGCTAGGACTCACTGAGTCCACAGAATCGAAACGCCTCTTACAGTACGGCCTTAACAAGGATGCCATCCTGCGTGCCTTAACCGAAGTGCGCGGGAATCAACGCGTTACCACACAGAATCCCGAAGATACTTACCAGGCATTGGAGAAGTACGGCATTGACATGACGGCCTCTGCCCGGCAAGGTAAACTCGACCCGGTGATCGGACGGGATGAAGAAATCCGCCGCACCATTCAAATTCTCTCACGCCGCAGCAAGAATAATCCCGCTCTAATCGGCGACCCCGGTGTAGGCAAAACGGCCATCGTCGAAGGGTTGGCTCAACGGATCGTGAAAGGTGACGTTCCTGAGGGTCTGAAACACAAACGCCTGGTTGCGCTCGATATGGGAGCACTGGTCGCTGGTGCCAAGTACCGCGGTGAATTCGAAGAGCGTCTGAAAGCCGTGCTAAAGGAGGTGCAGGCTGCAGAAGGCGAGATCATCCTCTTCATCGATGAAATGCATACGGTTGTGGGTGCCGGTGCAGCAGAAGGATCAATGGATGCTGGGAACATGCTGAAACCTTTGCTGGCCCGCGGTGAATTACACATGATTGGGGCTACAACCATTAACGAGTATCGTAAATACATCGAAAAAGATGCAGCACTCGAACGCCGCTTCCAACCGGTGCTGGTTAGCGAACCCAGTGTCGAAGACTCCATCAGCATCCTGCGCGGACTCAAGCAGCGCTACGAGGTATATCACGGTGTGCGCATCACCGACAGTGCTGTCATTGCCGCCGTAACCCTCTCCAACCGCTACATTACCGACCGCCGACTTCCAGACAAAG
>Ga0116191_1000491_pt1 | contig 35370 bp, 33 predicted proteins | sample AD_UKC111_MetaG_FD_89897 | JGI IMG/M metagenome (GOLD analysis project Ga0116191, IMG submission 89897) | Active sludge microbial communities of municipal wastewater-treating anaerobic digesters from Hong Kong - AD_UKC111_MetaG | ecosystem: Engineered > Bioreactor > Anaerobic > Digestate... | reverse complement strand
GTCTGCCCTCGAAGCATCCTCGCCGCTGAGTTCCACAATCAGCCCGTGGTCTTTAGCATACTCGGTTACATCGGCTGCAATTTGCCTTACTGCATCCCTGTCCTTTTTGATTTTCGTCCTGATATGCAGGTCAGAAACCGGAGTTACGAGGTGGATTGAATCGACATCGCACTCAAGAGCATGGTCAATGTCCGTTTTAACAATTCTGCAGTAGCTGCAGATTTCGGCATTAAGCCCTGCATTCGCTACAGCCTTAATCGATTCCCTTTCACCTGCGGAAGTAATTGCAGAGCCTGCCTCGATTACATTGATTTTCATATCATCAAGGGCCCGGGCAATTAAGAGTTTCTTCTCCCTGGTCAGGGCTACACCTGGTGTTTGTTCACCGTCTCTCAAAGTAGTATCCAGAAAGCGAATGTTTTCGAATAATATAATCCCTCAGTTTTGGCTTTTTTTGGGTAGATTGGTTCTGCAGAACAGGAATTATAGTATTACTACTATTTTATATAATTAAGACCTATTTTGCAAAACTCATTTTATGTGCATACTACATATATCTTGCCTCAGAAACGTGGTCCTATCAGAAGATTTCCGAAATTACTCACTGGTTTTCTGAGACTCCTCCCAATAGGTAGACCATAGTATTTTTAGTTTCCAGTTAACTAGCATAATAACCTATATTGTTTATCTACAATAAACTCGATCATGATACTATGAGTAACCAGAAGATCTTAAAGGACTATTTAAGGAAGTGTAAAGCCGATGGACTGAAAGAAGCAACCACCGCAACGGCTGAGGCCACTCTTACACCTTTTATTGATTGGTGTGGTGAAAAGGATCTACAAGCATTTACACCTGACGACATATACGACTACTTGGATTTTATAGATAACTACAAACGGACAACTAAAGCTGGTAAAGTCATAAAGTATTCACCAGGCACAAAACAGCGGATCAAAATGGTACTCAAAAAGTTTTTAGGTTACATTAATCCTGATCTCGGAGCAGTCATTAAACTGCGAAGATTGAAAAACGGAAAAATTCCTGAGAATATACTAACACAAGACGAAATTGAGAAACTAATCGAAGCGTGCAGAAACAACAGAGATAGAGCTATTGTTGCTACTTTTTACGAAAGCGGAGCACGAAGAGGAGAATTATTGGAGATACAACTTAAGCACGTAACATTCGATGAGAACGGGGCCATACTTAATATTCAAAAAGGGAAAACGGGTAGTCGCCGCATTAGACTAATTTTAGCTTCTTCTTATTTAAGGCAGTGGATAGAAACCCATCCTTTGAAAAATGATCCAACTTCTTACCTCTTTTGCTCTAACAACTCTCCATTTAATGTTATTACTTATGTGGGACTTGCTAATCAGCTCCATGACATCGCGGAAAGAGCAGGAATCCGAAAGGAAAGAGTTTACCCCCATGCGTTTAGGCACGCAAGAGCAACCCATCTTGCGGAACAGTTGCCAGAACAGCTTTTAAAAGAGTACTTGGGCTGGACTAAATCTTCGACAATGGCAAGCGTTTATGTTCATTTATCTGGTCGCGATATAGACAATGCTATATTGAAACTACACGGAATCGAAATTAATGAAGCACCTAAAAAGCTGACAGTGAACAAATGCCCCAGATGCAGGGAGATTAATCCAGAGAATGCGGGCTTTTGTTATAAGTGTGGATTACCACTTTCGCAGGAAGCTGCAACAACGGTAGAATCCATAAAAACAGATTATATGCAATTTGCGGACTTCGAAGAACTTAGAGAAATGAAGGCTGCATATGAACAGGGGCTTGAAGAAATCTCCAAGTTTAAGGAGGAGATGTTTAAAGCCAAAAAATGATTCATATAAAATTCTGATGAGATTGTCATTGAGCCATCCCAAAACCCAGTTTGAATCTGATATCAGAATATTCTGGATTGCTTCGTAATCAGAGGCTCGATTGGTCACTTAAATTAAGAGATCCAAAAAAGCAAATTTTGAGTTTTGGGATAAGCTCATTTCATATAGTTACCATTTTTTCTGCACTTCTCATAATAATCCTCATAAAAGTGATCTATCTTCTCATCTATATCTTCCACTCGTTTTATCTCTGATATTTTAAATGAAGTAATCTTATTCATCTCGGACACGAATTTTTGTTCTTCGTCGCTGTCACTACCATCCATAACGTCTCGCTGATAGAAGTGATCGAAAATTTTATCGAAGATTGTACTCATTTTTTGAAACCGAGTATCTATTATTTCACATATTTTCATGGGCAAATCTATCGGATTTTTTTCCATTAATTTTTCAAATATTTCATCAGACATTTTGTTCAATACTTCCTGATTTTGCAGGGACTCTTCAGATAACTCTGCCAACCTTTTTGAGAAGATTTCATGCGACACTTTCATGGACAGTTCTTTTATAACTCTTTGAATCACTCCATCAAGGTCTTTCTCTTCCAACGGGTCTTTTATTTCTTCCAACATTCTTTTGAATTTTTCTTCTGACATCGAACTGTTCTGGAAATATTGTGGAGTATTTTGATAAACGTCAAAATTGACCGAATATCTTATAAATTCATCATTAGTAATTGGCCAAATATCAGAAATTTTATGAATTCTTTCCATAAATTCTAAATAAGCTTCATGAGTCAATCTTTCGATGTCTTCTTCGTTTTGTCCTTCCCGATTAATGTATTCGTTCAACTGGGGAATTTTGGAAGCTCTGGCACACAATGTTTCAATGTCAGTATCCAGACATTTTTCAAAAAAAGAAATAGATAATGAAAGTTGAACAAACGCTTTTTTTTCACGCACCGGAACTATGGCGAAGTTAAACTTCTTAAGGACTATATTAACAGTTTTTTCATATTTGTTCAATCGTATCTCAGGGAAAAGAGACATGATATTTTTCAGAGTTTTGATTTTTGTTATATTCCACTTATTCTCAAAACCATCTCTAAGAGGATCAATTTTTTCTATACAATTATTGGCTTTTAATTCATTCAAGTGGTTATTGATGTTCTTCTTATTTCTTATCCCGTATTTCTCTCTTAAATGTTTTATTAAATCTGTTGCTGGTACAGCGTCATTTTTACTGAGAATATACGAAATAATTTCAGATTTTACTTTTCCTATGGGTAGATGATCTCCTGGACTTCTATCTTCTTTTTTTTCTACTTGTACCATCTGTAAATGCATATGCTTAGGTGTATAAGTTCTTTGCTTCTATCTCTTGATAACATGGTATATGACTTGTTTTTCATACCCCTAGGTATTACCTCATCTAAGGATATTTTTTTACAATCTCAAAACATATGGGTAGAGTAGAGGAAAGACAATGTTAATCTTTAGAAATAGAAAATTGCAGCAGGTCAGAGGTTCATTTTTTGTTCTTTTGCCCCCAGAATGGATCAGAAGCAACTTAATGAAAAAAAGTGATTCTGTGAAAATTGTACTGCTTGATGATGGAAACCTTAAGATTTGCCCGGTTCCTGCCACCCGCCAAGATGAAGGAACCGGAGTACCGACCACAACTTAAACGGAAGTGCCCAGCTATGAAAAATATGATCCTAAGTAATATATCATTTTTGGAATGGACAAAGCTGGTGAGTACTCAGCACCCTGACATATTGGAGCATATGAGGAAGAGTACTGATCCATTTGATCGAGCTATTGCAAAACGAATAATGCAAACTGCAGGAGTGGAGAAGAATGATAAAAGCAACTAAGGAAAAGGCCAGAAGGAAAGCACGCAATAAATAACACTCATAAAACAACCATAATAGAAAAGTGTAGTAAACAGACAAGCTTCAGAGTCTGGACAACTTTGAGAAGCCTGCCTGCAAGTGCCATGCTCTTTATTTGTAAGCACCATTAAAAATCTGAAATTGTCATATCCATAAGCACAACTTCATGTTATAAATAGTGCTCCTTAGTATAAAAAGCTTTTTTGGGCTCTTGTTTGCGGTTGTCTGTTTCTCCTTTTCAAAATCAAAATATAACTAAAGGTGATTAAAAAATGGACAATTTTTCAGACATAATGACTCAGGCACAGTTTATAAACAACCCAACAGCAAGGCTAAACTTTATGCTCACTCAAAACAGCCTACTTTCTAATGAAGAGCAGCTTTCTGAGGAAGATATTGAGGCATACTCAGATGCAATTTCAGAAGGGTTAGAATCCTGCACTTCAGACTTTGACGAGGATTCAGTTAATGAGCTGATGCACTCCACACTGCTTCCTGACAATAAAAGAGATAGGTTTAGTGCAGCTCTAGACTTTGCAAAAACAAATCTTTCGTGCTTCGCGTACAGTCAAATAGATGCATTCATAACTGTAGATATTTACGACTACTTCAAAATTTCAGCAGCAGAGAGTAAACTCATTTCAAAAAAAATGAAGTCAATCTGCTCAGAAAATAGACAGGTAAAGAGCAAGTCAAACTTTAGCGCAACACCTAAAGACGAAAAAGAGTTTCCGCAAAACGTTAACAGCGAACCTGAAGACGACTGGGAATCATACGTGCTTCCAAATGCTGATAAGGGAGAGTACTCAATAAACTCAAACGGAATATTCAGAACAGAAACTGTCATAAGTCCTGATGGTGACGAATCTGAGAAAGAAATTACAGTGTGCAGGACACCATTCGTACTTTGTGGAGTTAGCAAATCACTAACAGGTGATGAGTCCTACTATAAAATAAGGTATGCCGACAACTACGGAAACATAAAGGAATACTGGTCAAGTCCAAGTGTATTGATGTCAAAACAGGATCTTAAGAAAGAGTTCCTGTTGAAGAACATTAACTGCCCTGAATCAGGTAACATCCTTAATGAGACTGTAGAATATGTAAGTAACTCAATCAGGGACATGGCTCAGTTTTTCAAGAAAGAGTTCTCTGCAAAACAGTGTGGATGGACTGAAGACAAAACCATGTTTGTTCTTGGGAACAGGGTTGTTACAAAAGAAGGAACAGGCCCGATGCTCAACATTGGAGACTCCACAGGATTCGAAGCACTTGAACAGAAAGGAACATTAAAAGGCTGGGTTAACGGTGCAAGAGGTATATTCAACCATGAAATCATAAGGTTCAGGGCTTATGATACAATGTCAGCAACTGTTAACTATGTGCTTGGTCTTGAATCACACGTAACTGACCTGTACGGAAACACATCAGCAGGAAAGACAGTCATAACTCAAGTATGCCTTTCAATGGTTGGAAGAATAGACAAGCTCACACTCAGCCCTAAAAGCACAAGGAATGGAATCTTTGTCACTGTAAGGGACTACTCAGACATACCTTTCCTCATTGACGAAACCACTGGTGAAGAAGACAAGATTAAGGATGTTGTGTATCAGGTAATTGGTGGAATCGCCAAGATGAAGAGCACTCAGGATGGTCACAGGGATGGAGGAGAAGTTTACCGCACCACCTGCATGACAACTGGTGAAAACATGCTCAGAGACAGCCTTGATAACGCTGGTCAGATGTACAGAGTAGTTGAGCTTAAAGCCGACATTCCTGTAATGAAAACAAGAGAAATAGAACTTATCAAAAAAGAAACCGCTGAGAACTGTGGACATGTAGTTGACCTATTCATAATGAAAGTGTTCGAAAAGAAGGATGATGGGTCAATATTCAAGATGTATGATACCTGCCTTAGAGAACTTCCAGATACAGTAGACAATGTACAGGGAAGATCAAAGTCAGTCTTCGCAGGAATTATGGTTGCAGGGAAGATACTAGAAGAGGTATTTGCAGAGATTGGAATTGTACCAATGGATGCTAAAGAATTAGTTAACAAGTACTTCGTGATGTGTGTAAAAGAAAGACCAGTAGAGATGGAATGGGTTAGGGCATTAAGACTTGTAAATGATTGGGTAAACATTGAATATAGGAACTTTGCAATATGCCCTAATGGTGGTACAATAACTAATGAAGGAGTCAAGAGATGCGGATACATTGATGAAGATTACATAGACATTATCGGATCTGCCCTGACTCAGAAACTTAAAGAACATGGAATGAAACCAACCAAAATAAAGGAAGACTGGATTGCAAACAAGGTAATAGTCCCAAAAGACAAGGCAGGTAATCTAACCTTCAAAAGGTTCAACACTACAGTAGGTGGAGTAAGAATCTTCAAAAGCAAGATAAATGAAGTTCTCGGACTTGATTTTGTTGAAGGTGGAATCGAGGATGTCCCTCAGACAGAAAGCGTCAAAAAGGTAATCAAAACAGTTAGATTCCTTACAGAGATGCAGGGTTCAGCAAGTGTAGACCTTATAAAGCAGATAATCAATGACACAAGCGAAGAAATTGACAGTACTCTGTGTATCCTTGCAAAGAATGGAAACATCGAAAAGCTTAACAGCACAACATTCAAGATTGTCTAAAAAAAATCTAACCTTCTTTTTTTCGACTTTTACATAATCAACATTATAGGAGTTGCGCCCCTCCTGTTGTTGAAAACCTGCTCTTTTTTCAAGATCTTGTCCAAAAATCAAAAAGGACATGAAATTCAATTTCAAAAACATGTCCAAGCTTTTCAGTATCATTTGACAACTTTGTAAGACATTTTTAGTAAGTTGTTTTTGCCCTCCAAAAAACGGTTTTTCAATATCTTAAAAGCTACTTTAGAAATTTGGACATGAAAGACATGGAATTTTTGAATAATATAGAGAGATATTACAGAGGGAAAAAAACAAAATTATTTGGGGATAGAATTATTTTTTATTTTTCTGAGATTACGTAGCGTATATTATTTCTATATTTCATGTCTTTCATGTCCAAAGAGTATATTGTTATTGTTTATGTCTAAAAATAAGTCATGTCCAAATCATGTCCTAATGGTTACTGATACTGATTCAATTTCATGTCCATATCATGTCCAAATAAGCAAACACATAAAAGTGTCTACTGATACAGGAGTTGCGGAATAAAAACCAACGTATGCATATTAAGTGCTTTATAATAGCTATAAACAACACCTATATATAATACAAAACAGTCAACACATAACGTTTTTATTAAATTAAACTGATATATATAAAATACTGTTAATGGATAAGTTTAGAGCATTATGGGAGATCATGCAACGTTCGCTTTGCTCACTACACTCGCACCGGCTATGTGTTGTCGCAGGTGTTGCGGAAACAGTAGTTGCAACTTCGGCTACAGTCACGGAATCCGGAAAGCTCACCTGCAATTCCCAGTACAGCATTACCTTCCTACCACAGGTGTGGCGTTAGATCTCTGGGGGTGCGGGGGAGAATAACCAACATCTTTAGGGTGTGACTTAATTAGAAGCTATGTATTGAGTTTAAATCGCTCGGTTGGGATTGACGACTTTAGAAATTAAAGAAATCTTCTTGTAGGGCGTTAGAATAATCCACATGTCATTCCGTAGGGACTCTTTCAGGAACTCATGTTCTGTGCAGAAGTTTGTAATGGTCTTATGGAGTAATTGTCAGGCCCTGTTAGGTGCAGGTAAAGTTCTGTAATGGGCAGTCTCTGCTGAATGAAAATGCAGGAAACGTTCCGCAGATGTTGTAATTGCAGTATTTTGTGCCAGAAACGTGCCTTATCAGTGTCAGGAGGTGCGTTACACATCTGATTCTGATGCATGAAACTTCATTCAAGATAAAGGAATCATTGTGTTTTCATCAGTAGTTGCTGTAATTTCATCATTGTCTGCCGTGTTTTCATCATGGATTACTGTAATTTCGTCAGGAGTTATGGTTGTTTTCGTCAGTAATTATGACTGTTCTCACGCGTCGCCTGTTGTGTATGTGGCGTTGCTAAGATAGAGCTCTGGAAGAGATTAGATCGAATCTTAAAAAGAAGGGTTTTCTCCCCTTAGGTGTGGCGGGAATAGATGCACAAAAATATTCTTAGTTTCATATTTACATTATTTTAAATAGAGTTTAGATACTATATTTTCTATGGATTTAAACATGCCAGGATATATGAGAAACTCTTGTAATGAGCTGAGAATAAGCCTTAACTGTCAAGTAGGGAGTATCTAAAAAAGTGGATGAGAAGAGGAAAGAGATCCACCATTTTTAAGTAGCTTCGGTGTGAAGTTCTTCTATTTTTTTCATGTAAGTTTCATAATCAATTTCTTCGTTCCTCATAGCTTCTTGAAGTTCTTTCTTAGTTATTTCTAACTGAAAACATTTACGTAGCTTGTTGAACACCAATACATCACTAAAACCAAATGAGTATTCTTTACCAATCGCAACGAAGTTTAATTGATAAATATATAATGCAAAATCTTCCAACAAACTGATAAAAATTTCATAAACTTTAGGTTTTATAGTCCTATTTTTGTTCCATGCCTCCGATTCCGTTAAATTTAGAATTTTATTTGCGGATGAAATCGCTCCAATCAACGCCGGTGAATCAACAATCTCAGGAATATTGTGTTTTTTTGCAAACATAACAGAGTCTACGATTTTGTCAATTATCATTCTCGTTTTTGATTTCATATACTCAACATCATTGTTTGTCGGTTTCATTGCAAAAGCCCTAGTCAAGGGAACTTGCATATCCAGTACATGCTCAAGTAATTCGCTTTTTATTTTTTCATCTGTAATTTTAAAACTACTCATGTTTACTTCCTGCTAGAGTTCTGCTCTAGCAATACTAGATACAAGCTATAGGTATAAATAAGTTTCGGCAATACATCTTTAGGTAATGACTTCTGTTTTAAACCATTTTAAGCAATTTTAAAAGGCTTTTTAAAAAGAGTATGGAGCCCATTAAACAGGCAATAGGGTAAAAATCGAATGTATGGCCTGAGATTAAGCCTAGGTTCGGCGATTATAAATAGAGTCTTTAGGATGGCACGCAACGGCTGGGATTTCATGATAGCTACTAGATAGGGTTTTGGAGAAGATTAGATCGTATATTCCAAAAAAGGGTTTTCTTATCTAGGGGGTGGCGGGAATAGGAGCGGAAACTGCAAACAAATATTTAAAAAAATCTAATCTTTGTTTCAAGTGGTAAATGGTAACTTTTTAATTTTGCTTTTTGTTATAGAAATAGCGAGGATTCTGAATAATTTTCAGCTTCCTTTACACACAGAGAACAAAGTTTATCAGAAAATCTCTTTCCTTAAATCAAATACGGTTAATACAGTTACTTCAATTTATTTTTTATAGTCTGACCCTTTATAAATTCTAATAAAAGGTGATAATTATAGCCCGAAAAACAAAACTTACTGATGAAATCATTGATATTTCAGTCGAGAACGTGAAAAATTGCTTAACTCAAGCTGCATGCGCTCAAGCTATCGGAATTTCTTATGAGACCTGGAGAACATGGCTGAATCTTGGACGTGAAGGTAAGGAACCATACGCCCGCTTCTATATTCGCATACAAGAGGCAGAGGCAGACCTGATGAAAGACCTGTTGAAGCAGGTTAAGAAACGTGCTGATATGGGTGACCTACCTTCAATTACCTTTATCTTGGAGAGGCGTTTCTCTTCTGAATGGGGCCGGACGACCTCACAGAATGTTAAAATGACTTCTGAGAATGTGAATCTCAATTATGATTACAAGATTAAAGATAAGAGAACAGCCGATGAGATAAGAAGCGATATTCTGAAAAAGCTTACAAAGTCCACTTATCCCCCAGGATACGAACCTAAGAATTAAAGGTTCTATTCTTACACTTTTTTTGCAGGCCCTGCTAGAATAACCACTTCCTGAGCTCCTCTCTTTTCTCTTTACTTGGAATCTCAGTTTCAGGTCCTACTCCTGAGCAGAGTTCTCTGCGTGATCCCACCCAGGAAAAAAGCGGTTACTGATGCTTATTCATTAGTACGAGAGCATCTAACGCTCTTATATCTGTTTTTAACTGTGTAAAAATCTAAAAAGTTTGTTGTTATATATACCCGGAAATCAACACGCAATAAATTTGAAAAACACGGGATTCGGTTTCAGTTTGCCTCATTATCTTACATTCTGACTTCATCCTGCAACCGGAACTTCATCCTGCAACTCTATTTTCAGCTATATCCGTGACACATAGCTTTTGCTGCGTTTATATGCTCACACAGCAAACCGGCCAAAGCAGCGCTAAAATGCAGGAAATTTACCGATGACTATTATTTTCCTCAGCAAACTTGAGAGATCTAGACTCTCTGATCTCTCAGAGATGAGACTGGGCTTATTATTAGCCTGTCTGCAAGGTGTTCAGTATGGCTAGACTGTGTTTCATTGCCTTTATTAAAAAGCTTCTGTAAAGGCTTAGATAAGGTGTAAGTTCACAGATGAAATCGAGAAATTAGATCAAAAGAGAAAATGGAGAGGCAGTAAGAAAACAAGTTTATTCGGGGATGTGTACAATTACTGTGAGTTCCTGACCCTCTAATTCCTTTCCCACAGAAGACAGGCGCCCGTTATTTCCAAAAACTCCAGTAAATACACGGTCATCAGGTGTAACCATAAGGTTATTTCGTTCCTTGTGTCCAACTATAATAGTTACTTCTTTGTTTGCGTATGCTATTTTTTTAGGTACAGGGTATCCCTTAGAATCCACTTTGAAATATTCTACTTCATCATTTCTATTAGGGATTAGAACCATATTGCACATTATTTTCATGGGTACAGTTTTAGACGGTCTGTTGGATTCTCCAGTCATGTCTTTATATAGTAGACTTAAACTTTATAAACTTTATGACGCCAGAAGGGAATAATCATCTTCTTTTCTCTCTTTCGCAGGTGCGTTCTCTTCTCAATGTACAGAGAAAGGGGATCATTTAGATCACCCCATGTCTTGCAAGAATCTGCCTTCCTATCTGCCATTGTTGTGCTATCCTGCAAGCTTCCTCATTTGTCAGATTGAAAGGTTCAAGGATTAGATAAGCTTCGGATATTGTTGTTGCTCTTTCGAGTGCTTTCTGAATTTTCTGCCATTTTGTTGCTCTTCCTTTTCTCTGAATCATTCTACTACTCCTTTTATCTTATCCGATTTTTCTTGTATAATACTAAATTTGGCTTAAAGTATATATATTTTATGTCCAATACTTTGATTTGATTCGTTATGATTCTGTATCCAAAATGCCTTAATTACTTCATTTCAATGTTTTAGATCTATTCAAAAATGAAAGGAATAAAGTTTATATACTTTAAGCCCAACTACTTTACTGTAATAACATAAAAGGAGCGCAACAAATGAGAATTGAAGACCTTAAAATTGGAATGGCTGTCAGATACGAAAACCAGAAGTGGAAAGGCATAGTAACAGGCATTAGAGCTTCATACAATGAAGCAGTTGTAGTCTTTGAAGGAGACGGAGCAGATGAGTTTATAGAAATCGGTTATCTGAGGCCGTTCTAATCAGGCCTTTTGATTCTTTTTATGTTGTGCTCGGGAAAGGGTGAACGAATATGAGAAGAACGGTATATGAAATGATTTATGCAAGGCTTCAGCAGATGGGAATTATTGACGAGTCCGGAAAAATGCAAGCAAACTATATGAAGTTTATAAGCTCCGGTTTAATGTCTTTAAACGTGGATAAGCTTACATATGATACAATCGTACTGGCACACAACGGGAAGCAAAACGGGGATGTAATGGCTGACCCTGATATGGAAGTAAGAATTTATCCTGATCTAAAAATGGCTGAAGCTCTCACATTTAGAAATGATTACATGGGGATCTATCAAGAAGTATATCCAGAGACTGGAAAATACTATCCGAAACTCAAGAAGGAACTTAATGAGTTTCTGAACAACTGGCTTAAAAATATGATTGAGCTTCAAGGATATCAATTAGCAATAGAAGAGAGGGAATAAACCGGGATTACCCGGAAAAATGTTTTAGGATGGCTAATAATGAGAGCCCGCAAGAGAAAAGATCCCTTAATTTTACTCTGAAGCGTTTAGAGAGTCTGTATTCTCTATTTTTTCCTACTTCTGATCATAAGGCTAATGTTAAACGAAAACTCTTTTAGCTTGGGATATTCCCTCTCACAGGATGTTATATCCTCGATCCATCCCTCTCTTATGGGCTCTCTCCTTGAGATGAGAAAAGTGATGTAGTATTGAGGGTTGCAGAGAAGCGGAAGAAAAAAGACGATTATATGAGATGCGGGAAAAAGAGGTTTATAAGGCTGAAAAATGAGTTCAAGATCTTCATGCAGACCAAGAATAACTGAGCCTTAGAACCTATCCGAAAAGTCCTGCTGCTCTGAATGTTATCCATGCACATGCTAAATGAAGCATAGCAAGATAATTTTCAATTTTCTTTTCCCATCTTATAAGCAGTCTTCTGAATCTATTTAGCCAGGAATGTGTCCTTTCTACAACCCATCTTCTTGCCCTAAAACCTGGTATCTCTATTTTTGTGTTTTCTTCTCCACGACTTTTGATATGGGCAGTATAACCATATTCTTTGACCAATTCCCTGATATCAGGAAAATCATATCCTTTATCCATACACATATTCTGAATTCCCTCATCTGGAAAAGGTCTTTCAAAAATAATGGCATCTAATGTCCTTTTTACAAGCTTTTTGTGGTGACGATTTGCTCCATCAACAGTTACTGAAAGTGGTATACCTTTACCATCTGTTAAAATACTCATTTTTGTACCTTTTTTGCCACGATCAGTTGGATTAGCTCCGGTCCCTGATCCACCGAATGGTGCTTTTGTCATAGAACCGTCAATTGCTTGCCACTCCCACTCTAATCCGTTTTTAGTATCGTACTTCAGAAGTCCAGCTTTCCACATTTTTTCAAAGAATCCAGATCTTTGCCACTCCTGAAATCGATCATGAACAGTGCTTGGAGCTCCATAAAATCGTGGCAAAGATTTCCATTGGCAACCAGTACGAAGAAGATAGAAAATACCACTCAGTATTCTCTTATCATCTTTTCTAGGTCTTCCAGGCTTCTTTTTGGGTTTAGGGAGAGGTAATAATGATTTGATTTTATTCCAGAACTCGTTAGAGATCTCGTAGTCGTGTCCGTTTTTTCGTGTTGCCACTACTCAACATTACCCTAAAACATAGTTATTTTACTTTTCGGATAGGCTCTTAGTCGAAATAATGGGCAGGGGATTTTAAGAATTGTGGGAGTTAAAGATTTAGTCTTCTGTCATTACATGATTAAGTTTTCGTGATTAAGTTTCCAGTAACGAATATTTGCGTATTATCACTGAAGCAGGTATACTCTAGCCTCACTGAAGTGCTGAACAATAATATCAAGAGACGATAGTATCTCTATATATCAAACGAAATATTATTATATTGTAAACACTGTTAACTGTATGGGTTAATATGAGACTTCACTGGATTGACGCCTTGAAAGGGATGGGGATTATGCTTGTCGTGTTTGCACATCACAGCTTACCGGTAGCACTTGATACCTATATATTTTCTTTCCACATGCCACTATTCTTTTTCATTTCAGGATTTTTGTTTGACTCCGGTAAATACGCAGAATCAGCTTCAAATTTTATAAAAGGGAGATTTAGATCTCTTATCGTGCCTTACTTCTGTTTTGCATTGATTACCTGCCTGTTTTACTTTTTACTGGATACAGCATTCCAGCCAGGAGTTACAAATATTGATTTTTTCCAAAACAGTGCTCTTTACGGAATCTATTCCATCATGTATGCTCTGGGCCCCCTTGTCTCTTATAATCCGCCTCTCTGGTTCCTGAGCTGCCTTTTCATAACTGAGCTTCTCTTTTACGGATTTGCGAAGAAATATTCCGAAGAACCGAGAAAAATTGTACTCTGGCTTACTGCGGTTGGAGTTATCGGGTATCTTTATTCGGTGTATGTGCCATTCAGGATTCCATGGAACGCTGATGTAGCTCTAACTGCAATAGTTTTTTATGGAGCTGGAAATCTATTTAGAAAGCTCACAGAACCAGAAAAAGATTCTGAAGCAAGTTTCAGTTTGAAATCATATCCCGGGTTTATAGAGAAGTTCTCCCGAGTTGAGAACTATTTCCCTGTTGTATTTATCCTTCTAAACCTGCTATATCTCGGATACCTGCTGAAGTTTCCAACAGACGACAAAATCAACATGAACGTGCTTAAATATGGAAACTTCTTTTTGTTTTACCTATTGGCTTTCTCAGGAATATTTACCTTTGTCTACCTTTTTAAGAAAATTGGAAGCTCAAGAATATTGGAATATTACGGGAGAAACAGCTTAACTGTACTTGCGCTTCATTTTCCTATTAAGGATGTCCTGACGAAGCTTTCAGTTATCTTTTTTGGGATAGAGCTTGAGTGTTTCTATTGCAAAATCGCTTTTGCATTGAGCTTAACCGCGCTGAATCTTCTTCTCCTAGTGCCTGCAATTTATATAATAAACAATTATTTGCCGTTCATATTGGGAAAAAAAGGTTCGTATTCAGGTTTTGAAGGCATGAAAGTTCATTTCAAGAAATCCTTTGAGTGATCATGTGTATCCAGTTTATAAATAGAGTGGGTAAGCGGCAAATAAATTATCATCTCTGTACGCTGAGAAATATAGATACAGGACTTACGCGATTGAACTGGAAAAACAACGGCGTTAAACCTTCAACTGTCGAAATCATCGATTTAACAGCAATGTCTATTGACCTTAATTTTGAACCTCAGATGCGTAAGTCCTAAGATAATAACATCTACGTTAAAGCTGTATTTCGAGGATGAAAATGGACGAAGAAATGCAAACTGACAAATGGGGAACTCGAAGAAAAATAATAATTATCAGCTTCTTCCTTATTTTTTTAATTGCAATTATAGTTTTCTCCCTGCCTAAACCTTCTGGTAAGGTTGTGTATGTAACTACCAATGAGAGTGGAGATTTTGTATGTGATGGTGTTGATGATCAGATTGAGATAAATAAGGCTCTTGCTTATGTGGCAGAAAATCCTGAATACACAACCGTTCATTTGGAAGGAAACACTACGTATGTAATCTCTGACAGCATTCTTATTGGAAGCAATACAATTCTCGAAGGAGATTCCTCAGCTGTAATAAAACTTGAAAACAAAGCAGGTTGGCCAGTAGAAAAGCCTTTAATTACACAGATGGACAAATCTGGGAACAGTAATATTATTATAAGAGGGTTTGAGATAGACGGAAATCACGACGGTAATGCGGAAAAGATGAGAGGAGCAGGATATTATAATCTAATTTACTTCCTTGACTCCGAAAACATAAAAGTGTGTGGTCTGTACATGCACGACAGCCATGGAGACGGGTTGAAGGTTACAGGCTGTTCAAACATTCAGTTTTACAATAACAGGGTGTATAAGTTAGGTCATGATGGTCTCTACGTAATTTATTCTTCAAACATAGAAGCTTGGAATAACAAAATAACATGCAGGACAAATAGCGGCTTGAGAATTTATGACTCAAATCATGTAAAATTTTACAACAACACCATTAACTCCGAAAGAGAGGGAGGAGCAGGAATTGAAATTCAAAAAGATGGTTCTTCAATGGCTATGGATGATATAGAAATATATAATAATCTGTTTTATGAAACCAATGCAGCAGGGATCTGGATTACGGGCTATGGGTCTGAGTATTCTAAAGATTCTGCAAAAGATATATACATTCATCATAATAAATTTTATAAAACAGGCACCAATCAAGGCGCGGACTGGGCAGGAGGTATTGTGCTCAATGGCTTCCAGAACACTGTAATAGAGAATAACTTTTTTGATGGATGTTATGGTGCCGCTATTGCCCACAAACAGGTTATGGATGAGTTTTTGGCTCCCGGTTCAGGATATACAACTCTTGTAAAAAATAATATAATAATTAACACTCAGAACAGCCATACAGCCGGAAAAGGTTATGCCATCTTTAATAAGTTAAACAATACACACTCTTTCATCGTGGAAAACAACTGCCTCTCAAACAACGCCGGTGGAAACTACATATACGCAAACTCCACATCCGATATCAACGTTGATAAAGGATATGTAGATCAGGTAAGTAAGAATGAATCTATGAAAAAAGACTTTCCATGGCTTGAGGCATTATCTGCAGGGCCTCGGTGACATTATTCAGTCGAGTACTCCACAGCTTGCTACGGCCAGCACATCTTTGATTGCACTTGAGAGAATTTCAAGTAGTGTAGTTACAGACATAGCTGTAATACCCGGGGTTCTGAGCCTTTTGCAAACACCGACTTCAATCCTTCCAATATATATGCAAAATGGATCTCAATTCTTTGGAAAGTATAACACAAAGACCGTCAATCATTTCCAATAGTTCTGGCAAAATTCGGATCATTGCGTATGAGATTATAAATAGGGCAATTACTGAGCCTGCTTTTACTATATAATTATGCGCGATCACAAAACTGTCAGCACCAAACCATTGCTCTCCGTAAGCCACTATAACAAAGATAACTCTGATCAGATTAAGTAAATAAATTACAGGTACAGATAAGATGAAAGCTGTAGCCAGGCGGCTAAGGGGAGCTTTGACCGCATATATGAGGCCGGTAAAGAGAGCGATACTCTCAATTGCTGTACAGGCTAGAATGATCTCAACTGTATATCCATTAAGGATTATCATATTCCAGGCCTTCAGGTATGCGGGAACCTCAAAATACTGGAGTACCCAGAGGACTTGGGATGTAACTTCTCCAATGATCCAGGTATTCAGAGCCGAGAAATTCGCGAATGGAAAATAAATGAGGGCTCCGAGTGCACTGGCACTGGTAAGCATTGAAGTTATATCAAGGGAACCGCCCTCACCCTGAACTGAGAATTCCGAGTGCAGGACTTCTCTGTTCTTTGGGATATGGAGAAAACCTCCCCTGTACTCACGAAACATAATGTATGCCACAAGTAAACAAAACAGAGCGACTATTATTGACAGGAACACGTTTACATAGTCCATAACCTTGAGATAATGGAGAGGCTGGTAACTCCAGTGGATAGAAAATACACTCCATCCTATTCCTCCCATAAGTTTACGAGCTTTGAAAGTTTTAGGGATTAGAGATGAGACAATCATTAACCCGACTGCGAGCCAGAGTACATTCTCTATCATTTTTACACACCTTTTTGCCCGGGGTAGGGCTAATTCTATATTATGTTTTCATTATCTTTGAGAAATGGAAGAAATATCGAGCAAATAAAGTTTCTTGGAAGTGATATATGAAATTCTCTATAATGAATACTATATTTCTAATCTGTAATGGATACTATATTTCTATAATTCTAATGGACTCAAAATCCTCATACTGAGCTCATCCCGAAACCCAACATCATATATATCAGCATCGAATTTGAATATTCCGTTGAGTTTTTGATCATGAAAAATTATTCTGAAACTTTTTCATTATGGAGACAAAATTGGTTTTGGAATAAGCTCAATTAACTAAGGAGCTTATTCAAAACCCATTTTACTATTGGTCGATCAGGATTTTTAGGACTATTTTAATATTCAAAAGTTCACTTATCCACTCAAAAATAAGCTTCAAAGAGTCTAATTTTGATTTTTACAGTCGGCCCAAGGATAAAATGGATTTCTAATAAGTTCTTGTAATATTATTCGACATCGTAGCCGAAATCTTCCACTTTTTCAGTAATTTCCTGCTTGCTAACCTTGTCAGGATTAAAGGTTACCACCGCTATTTTATCTGAAAGCTTTATGTCAAGCATTTCGATGCCATTAATGTCCTCCAGGGCTTTACGCACATTCGCTGCACAGTTGTTGCAGTCTACACCTAATACCTTTAAAGTTTCCATATTTCTTACTCCTTTTTTATTCCTTTTATTCTTTAGTTCGTAGATTCAGGTTTAATCTTCGTGTTTTACTCTCAATAATCTCATTGCATTCAGAGTAACAAGAAGTGAGCTGCCCATATCTCCTATTACAGCCAGCCACAGAGTCAGCCATCCTGGAATGACTAGCAGAAGAATTAATCCTTTAACTATCAAAGCAAAAGCAATGTTTTGTTTGATAATGCCTAGAGTTTTCCTGCTCAGTATGATCGTGTCGGTCAGTTTTGTAAGGTCATCAGCCATCAATGCGATATCCGCAGTTTCAAGTGCTGTATCAGTTCCTGCAGCTCCCATTGCAATACCGACTGTGGATATTGCCATAGCAGGGGCATCATTGACACCATCTCCCACCATAGCTACTTTACCATGTTCAGCAAGAAGGCTCTTAATCGCATTTACTTTGTCTTCAGGTAATAGGTCTGCTCGGAAATCATCGACCCCTGATTTTGTGGCTATAGCACGAGCTGTGCTTTCATTATCTCCAGTAAGCATAATGACTTTTTTAATACCGGCTTTTTTCAGCTTATTGATAGCCTGTCCGGAATTTTTCCGCAATACATCCGCCACAGCAATGAGGCCCAAGATGCGTCTATCGTCTCCTAGCATCATTACGGTTTTTCCTTCATTTTGCAGACGGGAAATCTTATCTTCAACATGTTTCACATCTATTGCCTGTTCAGTAAAGAGTCTGGAATTCCCGATTTGATAAGTCTTGCCTTGAACCATTGCTCTGGCCCCTTTACCGGGGATCGCCTCAAATGCAGATATAACAGATACTTCGGCTCCGTGTTCTTTAGCGGATTTGACAATTGCATCAGCCAGAGGATGTTCTGACCGACTTTCAATTGCTGATGCTATTGATAAAAATTCTTTATCTGGGATGCCATCAATAGGAATGATATCGGTTACCTGTGGTTTTCCCTCTGTAAGGGTACCGGTTTTGTCAAAGGCAATTACTGACAAAGCCCCGGCTTCTTCCAGATACATACCCCCTTTAATAAGTACACCCTTTTTTGCCGCGCTGCCGATTGCAGACACAATGGATACAGGTGTAGATATTACCAGTGCACAAGGGCACGCTACCAAAAGCATAGCCATTGCCTCGTAAAACCACTTCTCGAAAGGTTGTCCGAAAATCAATGGGGGCACCGCAGCAACCAGACCAGCAAGAACTATAACAAGAGGAGTATAATATTTCGCAAACTTATCGACAAATTGCTGAGATGGCGCCCTCTGTCCCTGAGCTTCCTCAACCATATGAATTATTCTGGATATCGTATTATCCTTTGCTAGTTTGGTAACTTTGACCTCAAACGAACCACGTTCGTTGATCGTTCCCGCATATATTTCATCCCCAGGACATTTCTCTACAGGAATGGATTCTCCTGTGATTGGGGCCTGATTCACAGTAGAGTAACCAGTAAAGACTTTGCCATCCATAGCAATTCTTTCACCGGGACGAACAATAATGATGTCTCCAATTATTATTTTCTCTACTGGCAACATTACTTCAGTCGTTCCTTTCCTGACCAAGGCCTTATTTGGTGTGATTTCCATTAACGCTCGAATGGAATTCCTGGTTTTATCGAGGGTATAGCCTTGCAGAGCGTTTCCGAAAGAGAAAAGAAATACAACCGCTGCAGCCTCTTCAAACTCACCAAGTGCTGATGCGCCTATTACTGCTATGGTCATCAGGAAATTCATGTCAAATTCTCGGGCATTAGTTAGTACGGAAATGCCGTTCTTAGCTGGTAGATAGCCACCAAGAAAAATCCCGATAAGGAATAGTCCGTTGACCATTAACTCCGGTGCTTCCAGCCTCCCAGCAACAAATCCAGAGACCAACATAAGGAAAGAAATGACTGTGGGCTTGAAATACTGATTTGATCTCCAAAAACCAGTTGGTTCATTTTTTATCTGACGACCCTCATCCACTTTCCCTGAGTAACCCATTTTTTCAATTGTTGACAGGATTTCTGCTGCTTGTCCACTATGGGTTACCGTCATTTTAGAAGTCCCGAAATTTACTTGTGCAGTCTCAACTCCTGGAACCTTGGAAACACGTTTCTCCAATTTAGCCGCACAGTCCGCACAATCCATTCCTATAATGCAAAAGTCAGTAGTTTGGGAAGTGTTTGAAATTTCTAGCATTTTATTGTCTTCTTCCCGCGCTTCATAACCTAACTTTTTAACTTTGTCTATCACTTGAGTAATACCGGTTTGTTTAGGATCATAATCTACATCAAGTCTTCCGGTGGGGAAAATGATTGTAGCGTTAGTAACTCCTGGTATACGTTTAATGGCTTTTTCTACTTTGGCTGCGCAATCCGCACAATCCAAGCCTGTTACGAGAAATTTCGATGACACTGTTGGTTCCGTTCTTTATTCCCCCTCGGGCATAATTTTATTCTTCATTCTTTTAGATTTTTATTCGGTGACATGCTCCAGTCCTTGAGCAAACAGTTTCTCAATATGGTCATCAGCCAGTGAGTAATACAGAATCTTGCCTTCTCTCCGATATTTAACAAGACGTAAAGTCCTGAGGATTTTAAGCTGATGAGATACTGCCGAGTCCGAAACCCCTATGACAGCTGAAAGGTCACAGACACAAAGTTCTCTGGTCATTAAGGAAAACAAGATTTTCACTCTTGTCGGATCTCCCAGGGCTTTGAATAGTTCTGCCAAAGAAATAGCTATGTCCTCGCTGAATAGAGCCTCTTGTACTTCTTTCACCGCTTCATCATGTATATAATTGATTTCGCACCTATCTAGTTCAGCCAAAGCTAACTCCCCATTATAAATAATTTTCAAACATAGTTATAGATGAACATCTGCTCATATGTACTTATGAATAAGTACTCATCTACTATTAAAGCTTTTGTTTCGATTGCAGAGGCATTATTTAGAATACTTAATGAAGCTCTGATAAAAAGTGAAAATACTAGGCAGTATGATCAGAAAATTAGCCAATTAAAATTTCAAAATAACATAATAGAAAATTAAGGAAGAAATTGGTCTCAAATACAACAAAAAAATAGTTTCTTTCAAATAAATCAAAAAATCGATGTTAGAGAGGTCGGTGTAGATGAATCCCTCTCATACAAGGCGTCTCTTTATTTCTTCGAATTCTTCTGCGGTAATTTCTCCTTTGGCATATCTTTCCTTTGCGATATCCAGCGCCGATTTTTCTTCACCGCTACGAGCCTTGTTCTGCTCAATTAGAAATTTGATTAACAAATAAGCTCCGACAATAATGATAATCCAGAAAATTAATCCGAAAAACATACCACCATATCCCATCATGCCGTATCCGTAATTGTCCATTATACCGCCACAGTAACCAAGCATCAATATAGCCATTGTAGTGTCTCCCCGAACCGCTATTACCATTCTTTTGTATCGGTTAACAAATTTTATGCACAACTTCAAATAACATAAACAGCTATTTTCCAACCTAATTTACCATTCTTTTGTATCGGTTAACAAATTTTATGCACAACTTCAAATAACATAAACAGCTATTTTCCAACCTAATTCTTTCTGATAGGGTTAGTAGTGTTCTTGATTAGAGGGGGTTGTGAGTGGTGGGAAGAGACGAATGAAGGCGAAAACCCGGTAAAAGAAACAAGCAAGTCTATTCAAAGAATCTCCGTAGATCTTCTATAGATAGAGAAACTTCAAACTCTCTTAGCTTAAAAAACTTCTTGGCCCTCATATCCTCATCCTCAAGCCTGAGGTCACTTTCAATAAATCCAGCTTTTTCCAGGCGCTTTAAATGAAGGTTTACTACTTGCCTTGACAGATTCAGGTCTTTGGCAAGTTCGTACACATACCTTTCCCTCTCAGACAGCAAGTAAAGCAACTTTAGCCTTACAGGATGGGAGAGAGCCTCACCAATTTCCACTGTCTGTTGAAGTGATTTTACCATCCTGAAGCCTCGTTATACTCTAGATTTACTTGATTTGAGGTATTCGATCAATACAGCATATTAAGCCTTAAATATCATCCAGTTTGGATTTTATATATTCAACCGTTTTCTTAATATCTTCAATATTTTTTTCCATCTTCACGATTCTCTCATTGTCCCTAGCCACATAGCCAGACCTATTCATGAGCACTACAACTACGCCCACAACGAGAAGGATAATTAGAAGATTTAGAAGAAATCCCCACACGGAGTTAAGCATTCCGTATCCTATCCCGTTCACTCCGCATTCCATCCAGTCCAAGATTTTCACCTCGAGAAAGCCAGATTTTTCTTGATTTATCCATTTTTCCTTATTCCATCGATTTCTCAGATACTGATTTCGACTTTAAATATAAAAAAATATTCGGTAAAGGAAATTTTGATAGAGAGTAAAGACCCAAGATTTGACCTTATCGTATAATAAAATAAATAAAAAGAGACGGCTTAATACCAAATCAGTATATATCACCTACAGTAGCCGAAACCGCGGGCTTGCATGCCACATGTCTGCGTCCCTGAGGGAACAGAATACCCGGTAAACACTTCACCGGTGGCCGAATTGATTCTGGCCTGACTGGAGAGCCCATTCTTATCCTTATAGGAAACAATCCACCAGCATCCCATCTGATAAATGTTCTCTTTAGAGATATCATTGTCAATTTTTACTTTGGCGATTTCGAATGCTTCGTCTATGGTCTTGACTTTTAATTCTGTAGTTTTGTTTGAGTCGAAATAAGAACAGTAAGGTGAATTGCCTCCATAATCTCCAGATCCTGTACATCTGTCAGCCCATCTTTGCATGAGTCCAAAGCAATAGCCATAGTTTGTCTTTACATCGTTAGAAGTAGCTGCACTAACAACCATTGCTCCAAAGGTACCTATTAGCAGTATCCCTAGGAGAATTGCTATTATCGTTTTCTTCACTTTTCCACCTTCACTACTAATCTTTGCTTTTCATTATCGCGTATTTTAGCGGAGCATTATCTCCACCATATGTAGCAATTACACTGCATATGTAGGCCATATGACAATATATACATTACGTACTACTGCTATTATTTCTCAAAACCTGCAGTACCTTTCATTCAACCATCTTACAAGTAGCGGGATCCAGCAAAAGTTTAAAAGTAGTTCTAAAGGGATGTGAAAGCTTATGTGCATTATCGGAATGAAACCCAGAATCGGCCCAGTTGCAGACCCCGCTAGAGTTAGCTCTGGATGCCTGAAGAAAATCATCTTAGTCACCATAACGCTAACCCTCCGTTTTGGCGGGATTTGCAAAAATACCCAAAATGCGTTTTTTGCGACAAAACGCTGTATTGATTACTGCAATCTGTCAAACTTAGGTTGCAGACTAAGATTCAACTCGTCATGTTCATTTCGCCTAGATATGATCCATGCCAGGTATGCACCCAGATCTGCCCACTGTAGGCGTTCACGCTCAGCATGCCCTCGATATTATTCCGTCCAAAGTCAAAGGTGTAGTAGCCAGGCATTTCGTTAGATTCTAGGATCTTTGCCCCCGGCAGGTAGCCCGTTAGGAAATCCTCTGCCAGCTTCTTCGCCCCGGCCAGGTCATAGCCAGTGTTTCCTGCCTGTGTTCTTCCCGCACCGTAGAGTGTATTCCACATCATATTTGGCCCCATTTCAGGATAGACCGACCCAGAGTAACGGTCTACCAAAACTTCGGCTATATTCTGGTTGTTGTTTACATCTTTTAGAACAGCATAGTAGTTACTGCTGAACGCCATGAAGTCCTCAATCTCCACGTTCGAGCCGTACTGTTTGGCAAAGCTCTCCATGCTTTTTAGGGCCTCATCCTGGGCTATAGGCTTTGCTTCCGGATAGTACAGCGCCATCATATTGCCCATCATGTTGCCACCCATCATTCCAGATCCAGAGCTGTAATTGTAGCCTTGATTGTTCATCATTCCAGGTCCCATCTGCCCCGGATTGCCCATCATTCCAGGTCCCATCTGCCCAGCCTGATAACCAACTGGAGTCTCTGTATAATTTGGAGACGGACCGTTATTACTAGCGCATCCAATTGCCAGGAAAACACCAAATAATACTAACAAAATAATGATTGCTTTTCTCATCAAATCCCCCATCTAGTACAAACTTAGAGCCTGCCTAAAACCCAAAAAATCTCTACAGCTAAATAGCAAGCAACGTTTTACGTTAAATTCTTATGTAAATGTTTAAAAGTTTCAGGAACAATTGGCTTTAAGAGTATCACTTTATCCAATAGGACTATACGAACCCTACTCATAAATCATTCTATTGAAATTATTATCTAAATCTTGAATATATGAATTTAATGTAAAATCTATTGTTTCATGTAATTTACATACACAGATACACCTCCAACCACGCACATATACCTAGACGCTGCGTATAAAGGCAAAGGCTATCGCTCGAGATAAGGATGGACCAAATATTCCCGAAGTTTGCATAATGCAATTAAAACAAGTAAGTACGGGTCAAGCTTCTTTTGAACCGTCCGATTATGTTTCCTGAAGTCCCAGATCTGGAACGTCGGAGATGTTTCTGAGATAGATGAAGATGGTACAGTTCTATCCCAAAGGCGCATACCTAGAAGTTAATCTAAAAGGTAAGGGCTATCGTTCGGGGTTAAGGATCTTTAGGACCCCAGGCGTGAAAAGCTTGCCTGTTGAAAGGTCCACTTCTTTACTATTAACGCGGAATGTAGAACATAATGAATACTCCTACAAGAGCAATTAAAGCCCCTATTACTTCATATTTGTCTGGATTCTTCTTATCAACAACTGCGCCCCATATGAGAGAAGACACAATAAAAATTCCTCCATAGGCTGCATAGACCCTGCCGAAATGAGCATTCTGAAGAGTTGGAATAATTCCATAGATTGCTAGAGTTATCGCTCCCATAAGCCCAAAGAATACGCCTTTATTCTCCCTCAGCCATAACCAGACAAGATAGCCACCTCCTATCTCAAAAAGCGCAGCAAGGAAAAAGAGAGCAAGGGAAATTCCCACTTCTATCATATGGATTCCTCTTTTCTAGGCCAATAATAGATAATCGAAACGCCGATTAGAATTATCAAAGCCCCTATCAAATCATAAGCATCAGGAAGAGTTTTATCAAAAACCCAACCCCATAAAAGAGACATTACAACAAAAATGCCTCCATAAGTTGCATATATCCTATGGAAGTAGGAGGATTGGAAAGTTGGCACGATTCCATATAAAAACAATACGATTGCTCCTAAAAATCCCAACATCAAGTTTCCACTTTCACGAAGCCATAACCAAATGAGGTATCCTCCTCCAATTTCAAAGATACCTGCAAGGATAAAAAGGAGAATTGTATATACAAAGCATTTTTTTCGAGACATGCAGCTTGAATCAATACTAATTTTCATGTAGTCTAGTACTGATCTCGATATATATATTTGATTTCATATTTTACTGTTTATTAAAATCAAATTTGTCATTTTATTACCCTAAAATTGAATTTTTGGACAGCCTGTAAAGGACGGGATATTTCGCGACCCTTTGCGCTCCCTTGTAATAAGAAGTCTCAAAATTGCGACTTTTTATATCGTCTAGAATATCAAATTGAAAATTATTTTCTGTACTCAGGAATATAAATAATCAACATTCTGGAGAATAAATTAGAGAAGATTTCGATAAACTTCACTTTTTGGCAAGTTGTTTATAAAGGGTATATAAGCAATTTGTTGAAATCATAGGTTTATCGAAATCCTCTAGAATATTATTTTAGGTTCTCCATGTGCTGCCATCCCACCACTGACTGCCATTCCACCATCTGTTGTCATCCCAACGCCAGTTGTTTTGATCATCCCACCAATCGTGTCCATCCCATCTAAAGTTCTGATTCCCCATCATATAAGGCATCATCATTGTTTGATTTCCAACTGTGGACGGAATTGCTGTTTGATTTCCCGTTATATAAGGCATCATCACTGTTTGATTCCCTATCATAAAGGGCACCATTGTTTGATTCCCCTTGATTGTTTGATTCCCTATCATAACAGGCGTCATCATAAAAGACATCAATGTTGTTTGATTATCCATCATAACAGGCATCATCATAAAGGGCATCATCATTGTTTGATTTCCCATCGTAACAGGCAACATTACTGTTTGATTTCCCATCATACAAGGCGTAATCGTTTGATTTCCCATCATAACAGACGTGATTGTTTGATTTCCCATCATATGTTGCATCATATGTTGCATCATTGTTTGGTTTCCCATCATGTCCATCATGTCTCCATGATCAGTATCATGATCCATCATCTGTCCTGCGATAGGCTCTACCATTGCAATTACTATTATTCCTATGACTGCCAGTAGAATTACTGACTTCATTGTTCTAGGTTTGATCATTTTATTCCCCCATTGTACCCCTAATTTCGTAAAATTAGTTATTCTAATATATTCAGCTTAATATAAAAACCACTACAGATAAAATAATATCATGAACTCTTTTTTACGTGCCAAAAGTCAGTTTCAAAAAAGGTTTTGAAGACAGTTTATTTAAGTTAGCTATTGAAACTTAAACCGGTTAGTAAAAATGTGTTTAGATCGTTTACTCAAACAACTTAAAGTTATTTATTTTAAGAGTTACTTCAAAACAAAGATAATAAGATCTCCAAAAACTTAATTGCTAGCACTACTGAAAAAACAAATTATATGCTAAAAATAGTAGAACTTGATAGAAATATACATTTAATAATATGTAAATAAGCTCATGCCACAAATCTTGCATTGTAGTAGCAATATTGTCAAGATCTACTTTAAAATTCTGGCTTTGCGTGTCGAGTAGTAACCAAAGGAAATTCTCCTCATGATCATTCCTTTTAACCTAGATTTCATTTCTTAGTTTATATTTTCAAAATTTAAGCGAAGAATAATGCAGGATCAAGATACACTTCATCTGCTGAAGTCGATTTTGAACTTTTCCTCTACTTCAGCGTTTTGCTACACGCAGGCCATTCATCACAGCCAATATCTCTGAACTTTCGTGAAAGAAAACAGCTCCAGCCACGCCAAGGATTCCAATGAGCGCAGACGGAATCAGAACAGCCAGAACAAGCAATGAGAAAACAATGTTCTGTCTGCTTATCTTTCTGGTCTTCTTCCCGACATCTATTGCATAAGAGATTTTTGTAAGGTCGTCTGCCATAAGCGCCACGTCGGCCGCCTCGATGGCAGCGTCAGTTCCTGCAGCTCCCATTGCAATGCCAACAGTCGCCTTGGCAAGGGCCGGAGCATCATTTATACCATCTCCAACCATGGCAACAGAGCCGTATTTTCTTTCAAGTTCTTCCACAGCTCTCGTTTTTTCATCAGGCTTCAGGTTCGCCTTAAACTCGTCTATGTTCAGCTCTTTTGAAATGACCTTGGCGACCACTTCATTATCGCCAGTTAACATAATTACTTTAATTCCCATTTTATGGAGCGAATTTACGACTTCTCCTGCGTTGGGTCTTACCTCATCTCTTATGCCAATGATTCCCTCTACACCGTCAGCGGTTCCCACAAATATTACAGTTTTCCCTTCGCTTCTCAGCCTTTCGATGCTTATTTTATCAGGCATAACAATGTCCATCTTCTCGAAGAACTCTGGCTTACCTGCATAGATCGTTCTACCTTCCATACTTGCACTAACTCCAGCACCAATGAGACAAGTGAAGTTCTCTACCTCTACAGTCTCAATATTCAGTGCTTTAGCTTTCTCAACAATGGCCTGAGCCAGAGGGTGCTCAGAGAGCCTTTCCACGTTATATGCCAATCTTAGCACATTAGTCTCATTTCCTCTGAGAGTCAAAACATCAGTCACTATTGGCTTTCCCTTGGTAAGTGTACCTGTCTTGTCGAAGGCAATAGCCTTGATTTTACCTAAGTCTTCCAAGTGAATACCACCCTTAATAAGTGCGCCGCTCTTACCTGCCCTACTTATGCCTGCAGCAATCGCTACAGGGGTAGACATAACTAGAGCGCAGGGTGCCGCTGCAACCAAGAGGACTACAGCCCTTACAGCCCACTCTGAAAAGCCTCCTCTAAGGAACGGAGATACTATGACCAAGAGAGCGGCGCTCAGTAAAACCAAGGGCGAATACTTATACCCAAAATTCTCGATAAAGAGCTGAGCCTTTCCCTTCTCCTCCTGAGCTTCCTCGACCAGATGGATAATCTTTGATAATGTATTGTCCTCAAAGGCTGTGGCTGCCTTGATTTCCAATGCTCCTTCCTTGTTGATAGTGCCTGCAAATACTCTCATGCCCTCATGCTTCTCAACTGGCATGGACTCGCCTGTCACAGGTGCTTCATCGATGCTTGAGTTTCCCTTAACGATTGTACCATCTGTAGGAATGGCTTCTCCTGGCCTGACGACAAATACATCCCCCACCTTCAGGTCTTTAACTGGCACTGTCACCTCTTTTCCGTTGATGATGACCCTTGCCTCCTTCGGAGCTAAATCGAGAAGCGCTCTAATGGAGCTTCTTGTTCTGGCATAGGTATAATGCTCCAGGCCCTCTGCTGCGCTATATAAAAAGACCAAAAAGGCAGCCTCATCCCAGATGCCCAGTAGTGCAGAGCCAATAGTTGCCGCCATCATGAGGATTTCTATACCGATTTTTCTCTCTTCAAGCAGCTCTTCAATTCCTTCTCTGCTCCAATAGTATCCGCCTATCAAGATAGCAACAATAAACATAGAAGTCTCAACATAAGAAGGAATCATACCGAGATGGGCAAGAATATATGTTGGTACCGTTAGTAGACCGGAGATAATGGCGTTGCGCATTATAGGATATTTGTACCACTTACCCTCAAAGACCTCTTCATCCTCACTCATTTGTATACACCCCAATTTTATTCCATATCTTTTACATGTAATAAAGGATCTCAAATTAGATAAGGGATTTTAAGAACTAATTTGATGATCCGTCTCGAATGCTCGGTTAACAATGTGGATGAAGTCCTCATTCTATTCATTAAATGGTTATAACCAAAACTTTTTGTTACATGAATAGGCTTAGCAGCCTAAATATAATGCCACCTAACAAGATTGCTGTGCCTATTTCCATTATTGTTACAGTCGTTGCTTTTCTCCATCCAAACTCTGATGCCAGAGTCAATATACTGGCTAGGCATGGAATATAGATCGTGCTGACTAACGCTAATACAATTAATTGTACCGGAGTCATGATCGAGCTGAAGTTCGTTGTATGGAAAATGATGGCCAATGTTAATATGGTCATTTCTTTCCTTACGATGCCGAATATCAACAGTATACCTGCTACGGCTGGGAGTCCGAGCCACCCGACTGTTATCGGCATTAATGCATTATTAATTGGGGTTAGCACACCCAGGGCGTATAATGCTTGCACTGCTGCGCTGCCGACGATGTAAGCCGGGAATACTATCAAGATCAATGATTTAGTGCGTGCCCACGTCTGTTTGAAGATGACTTTGAGAGAAGGAACATGATAGTCTGCCATCTCCATGACGAGGCCAACATACTCGCCAGGTATTACCTTGAACGCTATGCGGCCTGCCACAACAATTAGCAGGATGTCAAATGCATATAGGGCCAGAGCCCACCAGATGTTTACAAATGCAGCCACCAATCCTAAAATAACGACAGTCCTCGCTGTGCAGGGTATTAGTGTGACTAGGTATGCAAGAAGCGTTTTTTGCTTCGGAGTCTCCATTATCCTGCACGAGTAAACCGCGGGCACACTGCACCCATACCCGAGAACGAGTGGGATGACTGCCTTACCGTGCAACCCTAGTTTATGCATTCCACTATCGAGCATGAATGATATCCTAGTCAAGTAGCCCGAATCCTCAATAAATGCAAGTATAAGGTAGAATGGCAACACATATGGGATTATGAGAGTTACACCGGCTATGAAGCCGGTGAATGCGCCATTCCATATGATGCTTTCTACGGGGCCTGAGATGACTGGTTCGTACTGCTCTATCATCGTTAAAAAATTTTGAATAAAGCCTGAGATCTGAGTACCTATGGTAAACGTCCAAGCCAATAGCCCCGCAATGACCATAAACGCAGTCAAATATCCTAGAACTGGATGCAGGGCAATGCTATCCAAAGTCTCTGTCAGCGTTCTTTTTTTCACGCCTGGCATGACATCCTTGATGACCTGGTGAGCTATCATATCCGCTACATGATAGCGCTCACCTGTAATCACTATGCTAGATTGCTCGCCGTGTATTTTCTCGATCTCGTCTGCCAGTGAACCGGCCAATATGGGGATATTTGGGTCAGCTTTCTCGACGAGCTTGGTAATCTCAGCATCTTTTTCGATTAGCTTGATAGCCGTCCATCGGGCCGGATACCCACCAGTGTTTACATTACCTAGAACCGATATGAGCTTATCTATACGCTGTTCTATTTCTTGGCCATATTTTATTTTGTTCGGGAGTTTTTTGTCTTCGATTTTATCGATTATTTTTTCTGTCAGTTCTCTTATGCCTTTTCCCTTGACTGCTACAGTGGTGACGACAGGCACGCCCAGGATTTCCTCAAGTTTTTTAGCGTTGACGGATAATCCCTTCTTTTCCATGAGGTCTACCTGGTTGAGCGCTATGACCATCGGTACGCCTAGTTCTATTAGCTGTAATGTGAAGAACATGTTTCGTTCCAGTGCCGATGCGTCTATGACATTTACGACTATATCCGGATTTTCCAAGGCAATGAAATCTCTAGATACTATCTCTTCCATTGAATATGTGGAGAACGAGTATATTCCGGGAAGATCGATGATTTTGATCCTCAGCCCTTTATACTGCAATAATCCCTCGGCACGTTCGACTGTTTTTCCAGGCCAGTTGCCTATTATCTGATCCATGCCAGTTAATTGGTTAAATACAGCGCTCTTACCTACGTTAGAATTTCCAGCAAGAGCTACAACCTGTCTGAAATTTTTTATCTGCTTGGGCGTGGAGCCGCAACGTCCGCAATTTTCACAGCCTACCATAAGTCTTATCCTTCTATGCTTACGAAAATATTATCTGCAATTTCTCGTGCTATCGCCAGATTTGTCCTTCGGACGCATACTTCTATGGGGCCGTTCAGGGGTGCTTTTCGCAGTAGTTCGACCTTTGTATGCAGCGTTAATCCAAGGTCAGATAGCCGCTGGACGACCTTCTGATCTCCTCGGAGGAATGCGATGGCGCCCATTTCGCACGGTTCCAGATCAGTGATAGAAACAATATTCGCTTCACGCGCTTTGTGCTCTAGGATGCCGGTGTCCACGTCACACTCATCGCACGTACTTACAGCCATTGTACAGGGGCTTATGGGACTTCCATGAGGGCATCTAGCTGGCGCGTTAAGCATCCTGCATAAGGCGTTTTCCGTCTCGCCTGAGATGTCATGTTCCATCTTGCAAGCTTCGCTATGCGCCATTTTCTTATCGAGGTGAAGGATATTGGTAAGAAATACTTCCAGAAGTCTGTGCTTCCGCTTAATTTTAGTAGCTATCTCTAACCCTTCCTTCGTGAGGGTGGCACCTTTATAAGGCTCATAAATTACGAGGCCTTTTTCCGCCATTTTCTGCATCGCCTCCGTAACGCTTGCTGGCGATAAGTTGAGGCATTTCGCTACCGCAGTTGTCCGTGCGACGCTGTCTTTACATGCTATGTCATAGATCGTCTTCAGGTATTCTTCCATTTTTTCTGATGGCATATACTCACAATTTCCATTTGTTCTGGGGCACCTATTCACAATTGTGATGTTAGGGTTACCTAAAGATATATACATTTTGGTTGACCTAAATTATAGAGCCATGTCTGTGAATCCTTAACAAAGTCTAAAAAAAGAATAGTTTTTCTATACAGAGGGGAAATTATATATTCCGGTGCTTATTATTTTCAATAACTAACCCTACAATCCTCACTCATTCAAATTACACTTCAATTTTATTCCATACGTCTTGTATAGACAGATCATGAAATAAAAAACACTCAAATTCATTGATAAAACAAGTTCAAAGGAAAATAAAAGCAATGTCAGTACTATCTTTCTATTAAAGCCCCTTTAACATGACTTCTTGAAGCAACTAAGATTTCTAACAGAATAATTTGATCTAAATTTTCCTTTGAATTAATCTCAATAAACTTGTTAACTAACAAATAAATACATAGAAGTTTGACTGGAAAATCCAGCCATTATTTGGCTTTTTGGGTGCACTTTTCCCCATAAATAAACCTACATCTGTATTAAAAGAATTAGATGTTTGAGGCACTCAATTTTAGTTTCTTATGAGTTCAAATACCCAAATAACTGAATGCAATTAATTATCTCACAGATTCCATTACGAAAAAATCCAATAAAGTCTGGCTGAGGCTATGTTAGTTTCAAGTGCTGACATGGGCTGACTCAGGTCATTGAAAAGTTAGCTCAACCCCTGAAAACTCATAGAACTCTGTTTTATTGCATGTCACGCAACGGTAGTACGCAAGGATCCAGCCTGTAACATTGATTTATAGAAATGAAAGCTTATGGACAGTTGCCGCAACTTTAATTATAATCTTCTTCAACTAAAAGTACAAACTCTTTTAGAGAAACAGCAATATGAAATGTTGTTTATTATTTTACTGGAGAAATATTAATCTCGTATCTAGCTGCAATAAATATTATCGGTAAACAATATAGGTTATTATGCTAGTTTCCAGTTAACAATAAATTTATGTTAAGAGCTGCTACACGAAAAAACAATTCTGGATTAAGCCAGACACACAGTCAAGATTATATTCATTGCAATTATGCGACAGTATCGGGCAAATAAGAATTTGTCAAAAGAAACCTTAGTTTAAATCTATAGCCCTGCGAGCCAGTCCATTAAAATAAAAGTAGTTTTATTTGTTGCGGGTTCTAACCTGATTTCTTTGTTATTACACCTGATTTTTTGTTATTTCATCTGATTTCTTTGTTATTACTATACTACTAAGAGAGTAATAGAAGAGAGTAATAGCAGCTTTAATTTAAGCTGCATTTACATTACAAATTGCTGATATTTTGCAAAAAAAAATTAAATATCGTCCAATCTAGAAATCTAGCCATTTACTTATCAAATACTTTCTTGATTTGACCTACCTTTTCCTGCACTTTACCTTCTGCCTTTTCAGCCTCACCTTCAGACTCAAGATCACGGTCTCCGGTGAGCTCCCCCACGGTCTCCTTGAGTTCCCCTTTAGCTTTGTGATACTTACCTTCTACTTTATCATCTGTGCTTGATTTCATTTTACTCCCCTTTTAAGATTTCTTTTTTAATTTTATATAATTTCACAGCTCAGTTACCCTTCAATAGATACAAGCCGAAAAATCCCTGAGGTTATCTGCGTTACTGGTTATGATACTCAATTTAATAGCATACATATTATAGTAATGACCTGCAAATCCTAAAAGCTTCGCCTAATAAGGTTTTAGAAAAAGAATACTAGCCATGAGAAATGAGGAAATCCATCTGGAATTCTATGACTCTTACTTCCAGAAATCCAACCAATCTGGAAATACTATTTTATCTATCTAACCAACTACAGGGTTTTCGGATGGAACAAGGCTTTTAATAAAATTCTCTTTGAGGTCCCACTTGCCAGAATCCTAACTGTCGAAATCGGCAAATGGATTTACCAGAACAAAGAAAGGGATTAACTTCGCGTGATTATGAGAAAAAAAGGAATTGTACCTTCAATCAAGGGATCTTACTTGATTGAAGGACAGTTTGTACGAAATTATCCTCGAATTGCCAACAGAAGAGCTAATTAGCTGTAAATAAAAAACAAAGCACAGCAAAGCCATAGTTTTATGGCCAGCTTTACTGCTTAGTTTAGGTAAAGCTCTAAGCTTCAGAATTTAATCCCTAAGTATAACTTATTTCATAATCTATTATATTAGTCCTCTTGAGCGAGCGAAACTCTGAAAGGACCTAGTGCTTCCGACGCGAAACTCGGGGAGTGAAGTGAGTGAAACAGACACCGTCCTCCCGAGAAGGGACTCGGGCTTTAGAAGTATTTATTTACATTTTCTATTGCTTTCACAATGAGAGAAATGCAGGCCTCTATATCTGCGGTGTCCAGAACCTCTACAGGAGAGTGAATATAACGTGTGGCTATGCTGACCGTACCTGTAGGAATGCCTTCTTTTGTGAGGTGTATTGAGGTGGCATCCGTGGTTCCGCCAGAACCTACGCCCAGCTGATATGGGATCTTGTTTTCATCGGCTGTTTCCCTGAGCCACTTGAGGATCTGGGGGTGAGCTATGAGACCTCTTCCGGATGCATCTGCTACAATGACTACGGGCCCTTTTCCCAGTTCAAGGGATGAATCAGTTTTGCTGATACCCGGATGGTCTCCAGGGATAGTAGTGTCAAGAGCGAGAGCGACATCAGGACAGATACAGAAAGCGCAGGTTTTTGCTCCTTTAAGCCCTACTTCTTCCTGAACCGTGCCCACTGCATATACATTTGCTTCGATTTTACGCTCATGGAGCCTTTTCATAACCTCAAGGAGAATTACAATTCCTGCGCGGTCATCGAAACACTTGGAGGTAACCTTCCCGTTTGCAAGAGGCGCAAATGCCTGGTCGATTGAAATCGGAGTGCCCATCTCGACTCCAAGGTTTCCGGCATCCTCCCTGTCTTTTGCTCCGATATCGATAAACATATCCTCAAGTTTCACAGGTTTTTTCCTGTCCTCGTCTTTCATCACATGAGGAGGTTTGGAACCTATAACTCCGTAAATTGGACCCTTTTTACCGTGTACGATAACTCTCTGGTTAAGAAGGGTCTGGTCAAACCATCCTCCAATTCCGACAAAGCGCAGGAATCCGTTTTCATCAATATACCTGACCATCAGCCCGATTTCATCCATGTGGGCAGCCAGCATTACAGAAGGCCCTTTACCCTCTTTTACAGCAATGAGGTTCCCCATAGTATCCTCCCGCATGCTGTCAACATAGGGTTCAAGCTCTTTTTCAAGCAGTTTCCGGACCTCACCTTCAAAACCGGAAATTCCATGGGCATTTGTAAACTTTTCTAGAAGAGATTTTATTTCTTCAAGATTTCCGCTTTTTTCCGTATTTTTTTCCATTTTAGAAATCTCCTGAATCATGCTTTAATCTGTAATGTCAGTTTGAAAAACACAGGTTAATCCTGTGGATGATTTTTGAGTTTGAATTTCACTGAACCTGTTCGTTAATTATCTGTTTAATATGGGATATTATAAATGTCCACTTATGATTCTCCTTTGCCAGAAGATTTTTTAGATTTTATGGACTCAATCGGTTAAACACGAATCTTCCGGCCAGAGATGTTGTGAATACATTCAGAGATGTTGTAAATACATTATAACATTATGAATTCATTATATTTGCATTATCTATTATATGTTTGTTAAATATTTAGAATGTCTTTATTTAAGTTGAACTTGTTGTTTAAGTTTTTGGCAGGCGCTTTTAATCTTTTTCTAAGTAGAGGGAATTTTCAGAAGCTGTAAAGACAGAAACATTAAAATCCCTTCAGGTTTATTGAGGACTCAGGTGAAAACTACAATGACTGCAGAATTACCTCCTCAAATCCAGAACCAGATAGCACAGCTT
>Ga0116191_1000482_pt1 | contig 35749 bp, 29 predicted proteins | sample AD_UKC111_MetaG_FD_89897 | JGI IMG/M metagenome (GOLD analysis project Ga0116191, IMG submission 89897) | Active sludge microbial communities of municipal wastewater-treating anaerobic digesters from Hong Kong - AD_UKC111_MetaG | ecosystem: Engineered > Bioreactor > Anaerobic > Digestate... | reverse complement strand
AGCGGATCGTCCCAATTGGGTTTATCGGTTGCATAATTATCGGTAAGTTTGATGCCACAATTCACTCCCACCTGAAGTATTCTCAGTAGCTCAAACCCCAAGCCGATATTAGTTCCTGCTTCAAAAGATTTGGCTTTAATATTTTCGGCTGTTTCGTCGAGGTTGATTTTATCTCCCGAAATCAGGTAGGCTGCATAAGGACCGGCAGATGCATACATTTTTATCAGGTGCAACCCGATGCCGAATTTAACTTTCAAATTCAACGGAAGTTTAAGATATTGATTTGTAATTTTTTTCGAGTCATTTTCATTCCCTATTGTTGAGACTGTCATTCGGTTATTTGTATACAAAAGTGAAGCATCTATCCCTACATCAGCAACAAACAAAGGGAACATGGCTTCGAGAGAGGGACCGATACTGTAATTCGTCATATTCTCAACTTTCAATGCGTCGCTGCTTAAAGTAGGATTATTAAGTCCCACCTCTCCTCTTACTCCAAATCTGATTTGTGAAAAGGCTGGCAGAGCAACCAGAGACAAAATAATAATCGTTGTGTTGCGTACTATTTTTTTCATATGCATTCAATTTATTTGATAAGACATCCTTTTATGGGACCGGTTTCATAAAGTTAATCGAAATCAATGGGCACTTATATAACAAAATAGAAGAGCAAAAGGATGTTAATAGAAACTATTGTTTATTATAAAAAAAGCATTTCGCTCCTTTTAGAAGAAACAAAATGCTTTGATGAGGTATATGATCGGTTTTAATCTTGGAATTTTGCCTTCAAAAATTCACGGTTGAGGCGGGCAATATTGGTGATGGAAATATTTTTAGGGCATTCAATTTCGCACGCGCCTGTATTGGTACAATTTCCGAATCCCAATTCGTCCATTTTGGCTACCATAGCTTTAGCTCGTTTAGCGGCCTCAATTCGTCCCTGAGGCAGTAGTGCCAGATGGCTTACTTTTGCAGCAACAAACAACATCGCCGATCCGTTTTTACATGCAGCTACACAAGCTCCACATCCTATGCAGGCGGCTGCATCCATAGCTGCGTCAGCTTTATCTTTCGGAATGGGGATGGTGTTGGCATCGGGGGCACCACCTGTATTAACGGAAACATATCCTCCGGCCTGAATGATTTTATCGAAAGCAGAACGATCGACCATAAGGTCTTTGATAATGGGGAATCCTGCAGACCGCCAAGGTTCAACAGTAATGGTATCCCCATCATTAAATTTGCGCATATGCAATTGGCAGGTGGTTACATCTTCATCCGGCCCATGAGGATGACCATTTATATAAAGACTGCACATCCCGCAAATTCCTTCTCGACAATCGTGATCGAAAGCTATCGGTTCTTTGCCTTCGCAGATAAGTTTGTTATTGAGTATATCGAGCATTTCCAAAAAAGAGCTCCCCTGATAAACATTTTCCAATTCATAGGTTTCAAAAGCACCTTTTTCTTTCGGCCCTTTTTGACGCCAAATTCTCAGTTTGATATTTATATTTTTATCCATAGGACAATCGTTTTTGTTTTATGACTTATAATTACGTTGTTGAGGAACCACGAATTGATAATTTAGAGGTTCTTTGTGAAGAATAGGCTCTTTGTCTTCGCCCTGATATTCCCAGCAGGAAACGAAGGCGAATTTTTCGTCATTCCGAAGTGCTTCACCATCCGGCGTCTGATATTCTGTACGGAAATGTCCGCCACACGATTCTTCACGCGAAAGAGCATCAAGAGCTATAAGCTCCCCGATCTCAAAGAAATCGGCGAGGCGTAGGGCTTTCTCCAGTTCGGGATTCACCGTTTCATCTGTGCCGGGAATGCGAACATCTGTCCAAAATTCTTTTTTCAACGCTTTAATTTCTTTAAGTGCAAATTTCAATCCTTCAGCATTGCGAGACATGCCCACGTATTCCCACATGATGTGACCTAATTTTTTGTGAAAATAGTCAACAGGATATTTCCCTCTGATATTCATGAGTTTGGAAATACGTTCCTCCACACCTTTTTCTGCCTCCTCAAATTCGGAACGATTGGTATCAAATCGCGGTACCTGAATCTGATCGGCAAGATAGTTCTGAATGGTATAAGGAAGGATAAAATATCCGTCAGCCAATCCCTGCATCAGCGCCGAAGCCCCTAAACGATTTGCTCCATGATCCGAAAAATTGGCTTCGCCGATAGCAAAAAGACCCGGTATGGTTGTCATAAGTTCGTAATCTACCCAGATTCCTCCCATCGTATAATGAATGGCCGGATAAATCATCATCGGAGTTTCGTATGGATTTTCATCTACAATCTTTTGATACATCTGAAATAGATTACCGTATTTTTCCTCAATAACACTTTTCCCCAACCGTTTAATTGCATCCGAAAAATCCAGATAAACCGCATACCCTGTGGGTCCTACACCATAACCTGCATCGCAACGTTCTTTGGCTGCACGTGAGGCAACATCGCGAGGTACAAGGTTCCCGAAAGCCGGATAACGCCGTTCCAAATAGTAGTCGCGATCTTCTTCTTTAATGTCGGTCGGTTTGAGTTTACCGGCACGGATAGCTTCGGCATCTTCTTTTTTCTTTGGCACCCAAATGCGTCCATCGTTTCTGAGCGATTCCGACATGAGGGTCAGTTTCGATTGAAATTCTCCGTGAACGGGGATACATGTGGGATGGATTTGCGTCATGCAAGGATTAGCAAAGTAGGCGCCTTTCTTGTAGCATTGCCATGCTGCTGATCCATTAGAATTCATGGCGTTTGTGGAGAGGAAAAAGGTATTTCCGTAACCTCCGGTTGCAATAACTACGGCATGAGCTGCGTAACGTTCTACTTTGCCGGTAATAAGATTACGCACGATAATGCCACGAGCACGGCCGTCAATTACAACCAAATCGAGCATTTCACGGCGGGTGTACAGTTTTACCTGACCTTTATGAATGGCACGGCTCAATGCCGAATAAGCACCAACCAACAATTGTTGCCCTGTTTGACCGCGCGCATAAAAGGTACGTGAAACCTGAGCACCTCCAAACGAGCGATTGTCAAGCAACCCTCCGTATTCGCGAGCAAACGGTACTCCTTGGGCGACGCACTGATCGATGATGTTGTTTGAAACTTCGGCCAACCGGTAAACATTGGCTTCGCGAGCACGATAGTCCCCTCCTTTTATGGTATCGTAAAATAAACGATAAACGGAGTCGCCATCATTTTGATAATTTTTTGCTGCATTTATTCCTCCTTGCGCAGCAATAGAGTGTGCACGACGAGGAGAATCTTGAATGCAGAAATTGAGAACATTAAATCCAAGTTCGCCTAGCGATGCGGCTGCCGAAGCGCCTGCTAAACCTGTACCTACGACAATGATATCGAGGCGTCTTTTGTTGGCAGGATTCACTAGTTTTTGGTGGTCTTTATAATTTGCCCATTTCTCGGCAAGAGGCCCTTCAGGGATTTTTGAGTTTATTTGATTCATATCTGAAAATTTTCGTTATTGACTTATTGTAATAATCACAGGGGAAATAACCACTTAATAAGCGAAATGGAGGTAAAGGGGGATAATGGAGAACCCGATCAAGATGAGAGTTGCAAAAATATTCCCGATTACTTTTATGCGTTTCAACCACACCTTGTTGCTCCAACCGAGGGTGTGGAGTGCACTCCAAAAACCATGAGTTAAGTGAAACCATAATAGCACGAAAGCGGCAAGATAGACAAGTACTACCCAACTATGTTGAAAAAGGCCAACTACCAGCTCCGATCCTTTGCTTACAGCGGTAGGGTCACCAATCAATTCCTTAAACTGCATATTGTACCACAATTGATACAAGTGAAGAATTAAAAAAAGCAAGATGCTCAGCCCCAGTATAAACATGTTTTTGGAAGACCATTGGGTAGGGGTTTTGCTTGAGGATTCATAGCGTTCTTTGCCACGAGCTTTTCTGTTCTGTAAAGTAAGCATAATGGCATAAATGATATGCACGGCAAATCCTGCTGCTAAAACAAGTGTTCCGATAATAGCATACCAATTTGCTCCTAATAGTTCACAAATTTTGTCATAGGCATCCAAGGAAAATACCAAAGCCAAGTTCATTGACATGTGGAAAAGCAAAAAAAGAATCATAAATAAGCCGGAAATGCTCATGATGAATTTGCGGCCAATGGAAGATTTTATTAACCAACTCATAAAGTTTTATAATTAAGTATTTGTACGTATTTATTTTATTTTACTCTTTACAGATTTCAATCGTCGTGCAAAAGTAAACATTTTTAAGTATCATAAAAAGGATTATTTGCAGAAATTTTTCTTTAACTTCATCGCGGTTGGCTAAGTGCAAATTAGAAATGCAATTTTCCCGGTAAGTTTTATAACCGTATCGTCCGGATTTTTGTTTACATTTTCTGTTAACGTTCGGGACCTTCCTCGCACCAAGGCCGTACCATCCTCGCTCCATGCTTGCATCAGGCTTTCATCAACTTTGCAAAAAGTTCGCTCTGTCTCCTCTCCTGTATCCCGCTCAGCATGCGGCAAAGGTGTAGGTTTGTTGCACACCGGTTTCACGGAATCCGATGTTGTCGTTCCTGCTTTGAAGCGAAGGAAGAGCGAAGGAAGAGCGAAGGAGAAGCGATAAAAGGTCGGTAAAACCTGTCTATCGAACTAAAACTTGTTGGGTCAACATATCCCTTACCCCAAAACGGAGAGTATGAAAAAAATCCGGTTCGTTATTTTTGGCGGTCTTTGTGTAAATTGGAAATTATCATGTAACTTTGCATGGTGAAATTAAAAACAGATCTTTCTTTGGTCGAAATATGAGATTATGGATATAGTAGTAAGCGGCATTCGCTCCACGGGGAATTTACATTTAGGAAACTATTTTGGTGCGCTGCGCAATTTTATTCGGATGCAGGACGAAAACAAATGTTTTTTCTTTATTGCCGATATTCATTCCCTTACAACGCATCCCGACCCCAAATCGTTACATGCAAATGTAAAAAATGTATTGGTCGATTATCTGGCTGCAGGTATCGATCCCGAAAAGTCGATTATTTACTTACAAAGCGATATCCCCGAAATAGCCGAGTTGTATCTTTATCTTAACATGCATGCCTATTTGGGTGAGTTAGCCAAAACGACTTCTTTTAAAGAGAAAGCCCGCAAGCAACCCGATAATATTAATGCCGGTTTACTGACGTATCCTACCTTGATGGCTGCCGATATTATTATTCATCATGCCGATAAAGTTCCGGTAGGAAAGGATCAGGAACAGCATCTGGAGATGACGCGTCGTTTTGCACGCAGGTTCAACAATTTTTACGGTGTTGAATATTTTAAAGAACCCGTTGCTTATAATTTCGGGCAAGAATTAATTAAAATTCCCGGCTTGGATGGTAGTGGGAAAATGGGGAAGTCCGAAGGAAATGCCATTTATCTTTCCGATGAACCCAAGGTGATCGAAAAAAAGGTAAAACAAGCACTTACCGATGCGGGACCCAAAGAATTCAATTCACCTAAGCCCGATTATATCGAAAATCTTTTCACCATAATGAGTGTGGTTTCGGAGCCCGATGTAGTGCAACATTATGAAGAGCTTTGGAATACATGCAAGATTCGTTACAGCGACATGAAAAAGCAACTTGCTGAGGATATCATCAAAGTGACTTCTCCTATTCGTGAGCGCATTTTGGAAATAGAGAAAGACGATGCTTATTTACACAAAGTAACTACAGAAGGAGCGGAAAAAGCACGAGAGAGTGCATCCAAAACACTGAAAGAAGTACGGCAAATTATGGGGTTCCAACCTTTTTAAATACGCAATACTTATTATTTTAAGGAACGCAGTCGGAAAGAAAAATTTCATGTCCGATTGCTTTTTTATTGTACAAACATATCAAAAATTTTTCAATATGTTATCATTTAAAAAAGTGGAACTTAGCGATAAGCCACTTATTAAACCTTTTTTGGATCAACAAAATTATCGGGCTTCCGAATTTTGTTTTACTAATTTATGTTGTTGGGAAATAAAGTATCAAACCGAATTTACCATAGATAACGATTGGTTATTGATTCGTTTTAAAGACGATGATAACACCACATCTTATCTTAAACCTCTTGGAAAGGGTGATTTGAAGGAAGCCATAACAACCTTGATAGATGATTCTTCTCAATTTGATACCCCTTTTCAGTTAAGAAGTGTCACCCCGCAAATGTGGAACGAAATTGAAACGGCAATGCCGGGAGCATTCCATAAAACATCCGATCGAAAATTATTCGATTATATCTACACATCAGAAAAACTTATCCATTTGAAAGGCAGAAAGTTGCAGAGTAAACGAAATTACGTCAACCGGTTCAAAAAAAACCATGATTGGTCGTATAAATCGTTGACGGGGAGACCCGATTTGGTGAAGGAATGCAAGCAAATGTTGGAAAAATGGATGGAAGAGAAAGGTGAAGATAAGGATTTGTCGTTGAGGTTTGATCATTATGCAACACGAATGATGCTCGATAATTTTGAATATTTGGAATTGCGTGGTGGTGTGATTTGCATTGAAGGGCAAATGATCGCTTTCTCGCTTGGTTCAAAACTTACCGAAGATACGTTTGATGTGCATGTAGAGAAGGCGATGAGTGACGATGTGCCTGAGGCATATGCTGTTATCAATCAGCAATTTGTGGAACATGAGGCAAGCGAGTTTATTTATATCAATCGAGAGGAAGATATGGGGCTTAAATCGTTACGTAAAGCGAAACTTTCTTATCGACCGGATATTTTGTTGGAAAAATACACTTTAAGATTAAAAGGCAAATAATTTTTCTAGGGCGAATATCCGTATTTATTTTCGAATAACCACCCCATAGCCAATGTAGTTACAAATGATAAAATATGCCGATAATACTATAGCACCTCAGGTACGACACATGTGGAAAACTGTTTTTGGCGATCCTGATGCGTATATGGATATCTATTTCCGTGATAAATATCGTAACGAAAATACCTTGGTGTATGTAGAAGACGGCAAACCTGTAGCATCGCTGCAAATGTTGCCGTACATGTTCTCCTTCTGTGGAAGAGAAATTCCCATCGCTTATATTTCGGGAGCGTGTACGTTGCCCGAATACCGTAGAAAAGGATATATGTCGGCTCTCTTGGAGCAGTCTTTTCATGAAATGAGGAAAAGAAATATTCCTCTTACCCTATTGGTTCCTCAAGAAGCGAAACTGGTGGAATTTTATGCCCGATTTGGTTTTGCTCAGGCATTTGATGCGGGCACGGAAGAATTGCCTTCGTTGAAGGAATTGCTTGCTCGTCACCCCGACGATTTATATGGAGCTTATCGCGAGTTTGATGAATGGTTCAGAGAAAAGGATGTGACGGTGCAGAAATCGTTCGACGATTTTCGGTCGATTGTTGAGGAGGCTGCTCTTTTTGGATTTCCTCCTAAACGAAACCTTATGGGAATGGCTCGGATAATCGACGCAGAGACCTTGTTGCGTTTTTTTGCGCAACAATACCGTGACAAAAATTTCTCGCTTTCGGTGAAAGATTCTATATTGCCCGAAAATGCCGATACTTTTGTTGTTCAAAGAGGAGAATGCAAAAGAGAAGGTAAAGAATGTGCCCTTCATTTCCATGTAGCAGTCGGGGAACTGGTTCAACTCTTATTGGGTTATCATACTTCGCAAAAAGGCGAACCTTTGCGATCGTTGTTTCCTGAAAAGAAGCCCCAAATGAATTTTATGCTGGAATGAATGGCTTTACAGCCATTTTTTTCTTTTGAAGAAAAGGAGAATAAAAACGGCAGATAAGGCCATAATGATAATGGAGAAAGGATATCCCCATTTTTTGTCGAGTTCGGGCATATAACGAAAATTCATGCCATAAATAGAGGCAATGAGTGTGGGTGGCATGAAAACAACAGAAACGATGGTAAATATTTTGATGATTTTGTTTTGTTGCACATTTACATAACCCAAAAAAGTATCTTGCAGATAGTCAAGACGATCAAAACTAAATTTTATGTGTTCGATGAGTGAATTGATATCTTTAATGATCATATTGAGTTTGGGTTGGTGAGCGGGCGGAATGAATTCGCTGCGAATCATACTCGAAACCGTTCGTTGCTTATCGATAATGTTTTCGCGCAACATCATGGTTTTTTCTTGAAGGTTTTTGATTTCGGATAGGAGCTCTTCATCCGCTTCTTGCAAGCTGATGCTATTACTAAGCTGGGTGATCTTTTGGGTCATATCTTCAATCATATCGGCGTCGAATTCGACCCGAGTTTCAAAAAGAGCCACCAGTACGTCGGCTCCGGTCGTGTAGCTTTTGGGGTTGGCCGATATCTTTTTTATGGTTTCATGAAACGAAATGAGTTCCTGGCTGTGAACGGTTACCAATATATTGTTTTTAAGGATGAAAGAAACGGGATCACTTTCGAAATTCGATAGCAGGAAGTTGGAATTTACCACCAACGTATCGTTAGTTTCGATGTAACGAGACGACATTTCGATCTCGATCATCTCTTCTTCTTCCTGGATATATATTTTAAGAAAGTCTTCAAGTTCGTTTTCTATTTCTTCATCCACGTCAATAAGGTCGATCCACAAAAAATTCTGAATGGGAGTCGATTTTAAAAAATCGAGGCTGCGGCTTACTCGGATAACACCGTCTTTATGATAGAAAAGTTTAATTTCGGCCATTTTTAATTGGGTTTTAATCGGTGAATAAATCCATTTTCTTCTTCAGAAGAAATGTTTTTTGCCAGTGGCTCCAATAAGTTGGTAAGTTCTTCAAACTGTGCAATGGATAATTGCTCAGGACGTTGATTAAGTAAAGGGTCATCGGGCATGCGACTCTCATCGGGCAGTAGCGATTTTAGGGAATTTCGCAGCATTTTGCGTCGCTGGTTGAAGCCTGTTTTCACTACCGATTTGAACAATTTTTCGTTGCAATCGAGCTTCTCGCGCTTGTTGCGGGTAAGTCGCACAACTGCCGACTTGACTTTAGGCGGAGGGATGAATGCTTGTTCGCCCACCGTGAAAAGATACTCGATATTGTACCATGTTTGCAGCAAAACACTGAGGATACCATATGTTTTGTTTCCCGGAGGAGCAATTATGCGTTCAGCCACGTCTTTTTGTATCATACCTGCGCAACAGGGAATGATGTTTTTATTGTCGAGTACTTTGAAGAAAATCTGTGACGAAATATTGTATGGATAATTTCCGATTAAACAAAATGCACTGTTATTATAGAGTTTACCGAGATCTAATTTCAAAAAATCGTTCTCGATAATCTTGTTTTTTAATTCCGGGAAGTGTTCACGCAAGTAGGCGGTGGATTGTCGATCAATCTCAACGACCGTCAGATTGCGCCCTTTTTCAATGAGATAGCGTGTAAGCATGCCGGTTCCGGGCCCTACTTCCAGCACAGGTAGCAAAGGGAATCCGTCGAGCGTTTCAGCTATATGTTTTGCAATTTCCGTGTCTTTCAGAAAATGCTGCCCGAGATTTTTCTTCGGCTTTACCGGCAACATGCGTTATTCAATTAAAATCCTTATCTTTGTTGGCGCAAAGGTAAGGATTTTATTAAAAAAACAGGTATAAACCATGTGTTTAAATAACATGAAGATGGTTTGTTTTATGTCAAAGACTGTTATACTTTTACGACCAATTTCTTCGAGAGATATATAATGAAAATAAAAGTCAAATTTGAAACGATATGAATTCGAAATCCCTGAAAGATATTCTAAAAACAGTTCTTTCGCTTGCTATGGGGCTCCTTATCGTTTGGCTTTTGTATCGGAATACCGATGTAAATACGCTTTGGGGAATTGTGAAAAATGCACATCTTGAACTTATTCTCATTTCACTTATATTCGGACTTATCGGAAACATTATTCGTGGATTGCGATGGGAGGTATTTATTAATTCGTTGGGATATCGCCCCAAACGACTAAGCGTTATTTATGCTACGCTCGGCAATTATGCCGTAAACTTTTTGTTGCCACGTGCAGGTGATGTTTGGAGATGTGCAGCACTTACACGCTATGAGGGTGTTCCATTTGCCAAAGCATTTGAAACCTATCTGGTGGATAAAGTCTTCGATCTGCTTGCGTCTGTTTTACTTGTTATCTTGAGTATGATTCTTTATCTTGACTTTTTTATTTCTTATTTTCGGAATAATCCCGATTATGGCGAAAGCATTGTACGTCTTTTTAGTTCGGTTTGGTTTTATGGTATTTTGATTGGTGCGATTATTATTTTTTTTGTGGTGTTCAAGGTATTCAAAAACGCTTCACCTGTAAAGAAAATGAGTAATTTTTTTAAAGGTGTGGTCCGCGATTTAAAAATGGTAGCTCACATGAAAGAGAAAAAACGGATTGTTTTTTATACTATACTCGTGTGGTTTTCATTTTATTTGTATTTTTATATCTGCTTTTATGCTTTTGATTTTACGAAAGGGTTGGGTCCCCTTGCGGGGTTGATTGTTTTTACCATGAGTAATGTAGGAGTTGCCGTACCTGTGCAAGGCGGAGTAGGTGCATGGCATTTTATGGTAATTTCTTCGTTGGTTATTTTGGGTGTAGGTTATCAAGAAGCGGGGGCTTTTGCAGGAGCTGTGTTTACAATTCAATCCGTATGGATTATATTATGCGGGGTAGTTGGTATTATGGCATTGCCTTATGTGAAAAGGGCGGTCCCACACCCAACGGTTGAAGTAGGATTAAAAAAATAGAAGAGCAGAATTGCGAGAGAACGAATTAAATACTTTTTTTATGGCTGAAAATGAAATATCGAATCTGAAACCACAAAACGTGTGGCATCATTTTTATGAACTGACGCAAATTCCACGACCTACAGGACATATGAAAGAGGTGACCAAATTCTTGATGAATTTCGGTAAATCACTCGATTTAGAGACTTTTCAAGATAGGGCAGGGAATGTGCTTATCCGGAAACCGGCCTCAAAAGGTTTTGAAGGAAAACAGACTGTAATCTTGCAGGCTCATTTAGACATGGTTCCTCAAAAAAATTCGGATACCATTCATGATTTTATAAAAGATCCCATTGACGCTTACATCGATGGCGACAAAGTACGAGCTCGTTCTACAACATTGGGAGCAGATAACGGCATCGGTGTTGCCATGATTATGGCGGTTCTTGAAGATAAATTGTTGCAGCACCCACCTATTGAGGCTCTCTTCACCGTCGATGAAGAAGGGGGTATGAATGGTGCTCTTTCCTTAAAAAAAGGTTTGTTTCGTGGGACGCTCATGCTTAATCTCGATTCCGAGCAAGAAGGCGAATTATGTGTAGGGTGTGCAGGTGGAGCCGATGTGAATGCTACGATTCAATATAAAGACGATACGGAAATAGCAACAGGCGATGTGGCTTTCAGAGTCAACCTTAAGGGGTTGAAAGGAGGACATTCGGGAGTTCAAATTCATTTAGGCAGGGCTAATGCCATTAAATTAATAAATCGTTTTCTTAAGGATGCGGTAAGAAACTACGAAGCTCGTTTGTCAAGCATACAGGGGGGATCGTTGCGAAATGCCATTCCGCGAGAAGCATTTGCCGTGATCACTATTCCCGAACAACTATCGGAAGATTTGATCGATTTGGTGAAAGAATACGAAGATCTTTTCAATGAAGAATATCGAGGAATTGAAGATGGGATTATTTTCGAGGCAGAAAAAGTGAAATTACCCAAAAGCCTTATACCTGTTGAAATTCAGGATGATATTATCAATGCTATAGAAGGATGTCCCCATGGAGTAATGAGCATGTTGGCCGATTTTCCCGGTGTGGTGGAGAGTTCTGTCAATTTGGCGGCCGTGACCTCTGCAAAAGGTAAAATTGAAGTTAAATTAATGGTTCGCAGTTCCTCCGAAAGTCGAAAAGAATGGGTTTGTTCGTCGGTTGAGAGTGTATTTTTATTGGCCGGGGCCAAAGTGGAAATCAACGGTGATTATCCCGGTTGGCAACCGGATATCGATTCGGAACTGTTGCATACGATGGAAAAAGTTTATTTCGAAAAATATGAACGGCGTCCGATCGTATCTGTTATTCACGCCGGGTTGGAATGCGGAATCATTCAATCGAATATCGGGCATAAGGTGGATATTGTTTCCTTTGGACCCACCATAACAGGAGCGCATTCTCCGGATGAATCGGTTGAAATAGAGTCGGTAGGAAAAACGTATGACTATTTGATTTCCGCTTTGGAGCAAATCGGTTAATTTGCGAGTTGTTTAAAAAGAGGGGGAATTATAAAATTCGATGGCGGTGAAAAATAAAGTAAAGTCTTATGTGTTATTGCCTGTAATACTGATTGTTTATACGGTTGCAATGGCGATTATTAGTTTACCTCGTTATCGACGTACCGGCAATTGGGGTGAATATGCCCTGATCATTGGGATATCTCTCCTTGCTTCTGTTATTCTCTATTTCGTTTTAAAAAAGAAACAAAAGATTCGGGATAATTTTAAGTAACTTGTCTTTCGATTTAGGAGTAAATTATGACGCGTACGCTTATATCTTTTTTATTTTTTATTTATGCTGCTTTTTTGTTCGGGCAATCTTCTTTCGAATACATGTTTCGTGTTTATCTCACCGATAAAGGGGACCACTCTTTTTCGGTTTTCCAACCCGAAAAATTTCTATCAAAGCGATCATTAGAGCGGAAATCCCGTCAAAACGTAGCCGTAGACTCATTGGATTTTCCGGTTTCAAACGAATACCTCGGCAGCATAGAAAAAGAGGGTGGAAAAATTGTATCGAAAAGCAGATGGTTTAATACCTGCGTGGTTCAACTCGGCGATAGTGCATCTATCGACCGGATAATATCGTTGCCATTTGTCGATTCTGTGAAATATGTATGGAGAGGTCAGGTGATTCATCATTCTAATTTCATGCGCCCTCGTCTTGGAAGAATTCGTTGTGAGGATGAACCCGATTTTCATAATTATTTTGGTTTCACCGAAGAACAATTCAGTGTACATAATGCCGAGGAAATGATAAAAGCCGGATTCCGGGGAAAGGGAATGCATGTTGGGGTAATTGATGCAGGTTTCACCAATTGTGATGTGATTCCTTATTTTGATGGTGTTAACATTTTCGGATACCGCGATTTTGTTCCTACAGGTAATATTTTTTCGGCTAATGATCATGGCACAAAAGTGCTTTCCACAATGGCTGTTGATCAACCTAACCTGATGATGGGGTCTGCTCCTAAGGCAAATTATTGGCTGTTTCGTTCAGAAGACAGTAAGACCGAATTTCCTGTGGAAGAAGATTTCTGGGTTGCGGCTATTGAATATGCCGACAGTGTGGGTGTGGATTTGATAAATACTTCTCTCGGATATAACGATTTCGACGATAAAACGTTAAGTTATTCTCATCTTCAGCTCGACGGGAAAACATCGCTTATGACATCGGCTGTCAATAAAGCCTTTGATAAAGGCATGTTGGTGATTGCGAGTGCTGGTAATGAGGGAAAAAAACCTTGGGGAAAAATTACCGTCCCGGCTGATGCTAAAAATATATTGGCCATCGGTGCCATAAGAACAGATAGTGTAATTGCTCCGTTCAGTTCAGTTGGGCCCACTGCAGACGGACGAATCAAACCCGATTTGGTTTCTGTGGGATCCGGGACCATTACCATAGGCAGTGACGGCACAATCGGAATGACCAACGGGACCTCTCTCTCTTCGCCTTTTCTTGCAGGACTTATTGCATCGTTATGGTCTATCAATCCTCTGTTGAACAGGAATGAGTTGGTGGATATTGTGAAACGTTCATCAAGCCGATACGCACTTCCCGATACGATTTACGGTTATGGCATTCTCGATTTCGGAAAAGCTATGAAAGAAGTATTGAAAACAGTAAATGTTTTCGATAAAAAAGCAATAAATGCATATTTTGCTGTTGGACCGGATCAAGGGGGTAAAAATTATATGCTGACGCTTTTAGATCCGCAGTTCAGAAACGATTCATACCGAGTGAATATGCTTGATGAAGATGGAATTAAAATTTCAGGCTTACCGGTTGATGAAAATTATTCGGTAATGTTTTATTTGCCCGAGAAAGTTCGCAAAGAGAACAAGTTTATCCATTTTGTCATCGATGCTCCATTAGAGCAATATGTTGTTCGTATAAAATTATGATTTATATGCAAAAATCATCATTGTCTTTGTCTGAGCTCAACCGTTCTGTTCGTGAAACTATTCGTGAAAATTTTCCCGATACTTATTGGGTACGGGCAGAAACGAGTGATGTAAGGCGAAACCAGAATGGGCATTGTTATCTCGAATTCATCGAAAAAGATCCGGTAACGCAGGTAATTCTTGCTCGTGCCAGAGGAATGATTTGGGCAAATACTTTCCAAATGTTGTCAACTTATTTCGAAGGAGAAACAGGGCAACCGTTTACCTCGGGATTAAAAGTGTTGGTACGCGTGAGTGTAGAGTTTCATGAAATTTATGGCTTCTCGCTGAATGTGGTGGATATCGACCCTGCATTTACTGTGGGCGAAATGGCAAAAAATCGTTTGCTGGTGTTGAAGCGATTGGAAGAGGAAGGAGTGCTGACGTTGAACAAGGAGTTGACTCTGCCCGAATTATGCAATCGTATTGCCGTTATTTCTTCCCCCACTGCGGCAGGTTATGAGGATTTCTGTGATCAGTTGGCAAAAAATCCGTACGGACTGGTCTTCTATACCAAACTTTTTCCTGCCATTATGCAAGGAGAAAAGAGCGAAGCTTCTATTATTGCTGCATTGGAAAAGATATATGCATACCGGCATTTATTCGATGCCGTGGCTATAATACGTGGTGGAGGAGCTACTTCCGAATTAAATTGTTTCGATTCCTATTTGCTGGCAACTCATTGTGCTCAGTTTCCTTTACCTATAGTTTCAGGTATTGGACATGAGCGTGATGTCACTGTGCTGGATATTGTGTCGCATACCCGTGCGAAAACTCCGACTGCCGTTGCTGAGTTTTTTGTGGGTCATGTTGCCAAATCCTTGGCAGAATTGATCGATTTGAAAAAACGACTGGTAGCAGTAAGTAGGGAATTTTTGCAGCGTGAAAAATTTAGTTTGTCTGTATTGTCGAAAGAAATTTATCATTTTTCCACTGCATTCATGCGCGATCAATTGGCTTTAATCGGACAGACGGCTTTTCGACTGAGACATTTTGTTAATCGAATGGTCCAATCGTTGCAACAACAAGAACAACAGCGTAATCTGCGATTTCGACATGCCTTGGAACAACGATTACAAAACGAAAAGCAAACTCTTTTGGTTAGCGAACAGTATATTCGGATGGTTTCCCCTGAAAATATTTTGAAGCGGGGTTATACAATTACTATCAAAGCCGGAAAGATTATAACCTCAGCTGAAAAATTACAGATCGATGATCTGATCGAAACGTTGTTTTGGAATGGAAAAATAGTATCACAAGTAAAAAATTTGAAGGAATAATGGAGAAATTAACGTATACAGAAGCTAAGAAAGAACTCGAAGCTATAGTAGCGGCTATCGAATCGGGTGAATTGGATGTGGATGCATTGACTGAAAAGGTTAAGCGTGCATCGGAACTTATTGCTTTTTGTAAAGAAAAACTGACAAAAACCGACGAGGAGTTGCAGAAATTATTGGATGATATTGATTAACAGCACTAAAAATGACATTCGAAAAATATAGTGCAATCATCGTTGCCGGCGGTAAAGGGTTACGTGTGGGGGGTGAGGTGCCTAAACAGTTTCAGCTTATCGGGGATAAACCCATGCTGATGCATACTATTGAGGTTTTTTATGCATGCAATCGTCAAATGAAAATTGTGGTTGTGCTTCCTCGCGATTATTATTCACTTTGGGACAACCTATGCAAAAAATATCATTTTACCATTCCGGTAGTCACTGTGGAAGGAGGGGAAACCCGTTTTCATTCGGTAAGAAACGGTTTATCGATTGTTTCTGATGACGAAATTGTCGCCATTCATGACGCTGCAAGGCCGTTTGTTTTACCTGAGGTTATTGACCGTTGTTTTCGAGAATCTTCTCTTTTTGAGTGCGGTGTCATTCCGGTGATAGATGAAAAAAACAGTGTTCGAATTGTTGCTCCGGACGGGAGTAGTAAACCTATTGATCGTAATTCGATAAAATTGGTTCAGACGCCTCAAGTTTTTCCGGCGCATCTATTGAAGAAAGCCTATAATGTCGATTATCGGTCTCATTTTACAGACGATGCCTCTGTTGCAGAAGAATACGGCATAGAAATACATTTGGTAGAGGGGAATGAAGAAAATATAAAAATAACCACCGCTTTTGATATGAAATGGGCTTCTTTCTTTTTGGAAAGAGGCCGATGATTTTTGTTTTTTGTTTTCAAATTCCCTTAAATCGTCGTTTTTTCATATACAAAATCGATTTTTCTTGAAAATATATTTTCAAAATGTCAATCTCTGAAAGAAATTTATTATTTTTGAAAGTTATTCATGGTAAAAATTTATTCCTATGGGGAAAATCGATAAATTAGATAAACAGATTTTAGAAATTATTTCTCAAAATGCCCGCATCCCTTTCCGCGATGTAGCCGAACAGTGTGGCGTTTCACGCGCAGCTATCCATCAGCGTGTTCAACGGATGATTGAAAACGATGTGATTACTGGATCAGGATACAATGTAAATCCTAAGGTTCTGGGCTACGCCACAAGTGCATATATCGGGGTTAAACTCGAAAAAGGTTCCATGTATAAAAACGTCATACCCGAGTTTGAAAAAATTCCGGAAGTGACGGAATGCCATTTTACTACCGGACCCTATACATTACTTATCAAGCTTTATGCTCGCGATAATGAGCATTTGATGGATTTGCTCAATAACCGTATTCAGGAAATACCCGGCGTTGTTGCAACAGAAACGATGATTTCGTTAAGTCAGAGTATTAAAAGAGAAGTACCCATTATAAAGGAAACGTAAATAAATCGGTAAAATATTCAAATTGAAATAAAAAAGCGAAAGTCAATCCTGCTTTCGCTTTTTGTCGGGATGAGGTGACTCGAACACCCGGCCTCCACGTCCCGAACGTGGCGCGCTAACCAACTGTGCTACATCCCGATCTTTTGAGTATGCAAAGATAATTATTTTTTGAAGAAAAAACGATAAAAACTATTCGGAAGTTATCCATTGAATAATAAAATCTGTTATATTTGCACCATGAAATGCGGCAATAGCTCAGTCGGTAGAGCATTAGCTTCCCAAGCTAAGGGTCGCGAGTTCGAGTCTCGTTTGCCGCTCAATACTTTTTTCCGCTTTACGGGTTTATCTCCTGTTAAGCGGCTTTTTTATTTTAGTTTCAGCTAACCATCTTTTTCATGTTTTTTTTTAATCCTGACAACGATCTTGCCCTAGCTAATTTCAGTCCTTTTTACACATCACCGGCTTCTGCCATGAAAATGGCAAACGATTTGGCCATTTTATCCTTGTGGTATGCCGGGGATGGATCAACAATTATTGCTGAAGGCCGCAATAATAGTGATTTTTTAGATCGAATAAAAGATGTGTTACCTCTCGATGTTTCCATAATTTCTTTTTCCGACCTTTCATCGTTCTCCCGTGAAAAAATAATTCCATGGGGTTGGAATCCTTCTTTGCGAAAGAAGTTGATCGATGCGGGTATGGATGCTGCATCTTTACCTTCATTGGATGAGTTGGAACGAATTCGAGAATATTCGAGTCGTCGAAATGCTGTTCGATTGTTAGCGGATTTAGAAGCAGAAAATTCATTCTTTTGTGGGGAATCTCATTATTTTACCGAAATAAACGATGTCTTGAAATTTCTTTCTTCTGATAAAGGGGATAAAGTACTGAAAATGCCTTTCTCCGGAAGTGGTAAAGGTCTCGTATGGATTAAAGGAGGTATCACTGCTAAGCAACAAGATTGGTGCAAACGTGTGATAAAAAATCAGGGAGGAGTTGTTGCGGAACCCGTTTTTGATAAGGTGCAAGATTTTGCAATGGAATTTCGCATCGTTGGCGGGAGAGTTCAATTTATAAGTTACTCTCTTTTTCACTCTACCTCTTCGGGTATGTATGCAGGTAACCGCCTTCTGTCTGATTTCTCCATCGAACAACACCTTTCAAGTTATATTCCTATAGGGTATTTACGCGATTTAATTATCAGTCTCGAACACAAACTCATGACTTATTTTCCTACTTATAACGGTTTTTTGGGAGTTGATATGATGATATGTCGAAACAAAGGACATGATTATTGCATTCATCCTTGTGTAGAAATTAACGTGCGGATGAATATGGGATTGGTCGCACGTGCTTTTTACGACCGCTTTGTGCATGAAACTTCCGAAGGAATATTCAAAATCGTTTTTTTTAAACAACATGGTGAAGCATTGCAGTATAAAACAAAAATGCTGACTGATTATCCCCTTATTATCAAGGATAATCGTATCGTTTCGGGATTTTTGCCATTGAATCCTGTAAGTGAAGAAACTAAATATATGTCATTTGCTCTCATCGGTTCGGCGTAATCTTATCAACTTCGAATAAGAATATAAATTTTTTCTATTTTGTGGGTTTTTGCTTGTAATTCACTTGTAATTATGTAACTTTACATCGTTTTTCAAGGAAAGCTGCCGGAGTGGTCGATCGGGCTTGACTCGAAATCAAGTGTACGGGTTACCGTACCGGGGGTTCGAATCCCTCGCTTTCCGCTAAATCGCACTGCTTTATCGTTACGAACGTGAACAAATTTTTCTACCTTAAAATGTTGTTTACATCACGGATACGTATTTTATTTATCGGGTTTTCATTCTTTTCTCTATTTCATCATCACTTATCACCGAGATGATGATATTTCCATCCGGAGTATAGTTAGGCAAGTGGCAGGCAAAAAGCTGATTGATGAGATGTGTCATTTCTTCCGACGATAAGGTTTTCCCATAAGGAATAGCGGTTAGACGAGCAAGCGAAAGTGCGAGTGATTCCTGAATTTCCGATTTTACATCGAGTGCGGTTTCCGTCTTTTTTTCAATTATAGATCGAATCAGCGGGATCGGATTAGAAGTTCCTATTTCAGAAGGAATCCCTTGAATGGCAAACGTGTGATTACCTAAATTGTTTAATTCGAATCCAACCGCTTGAAGGTCTTCCATAATGGAAGATAAAGTAGCTGCTTCAGAAGGGGTTAGTTCAATAATTTCGGGGAAAAGAACGCGCTGGGAAACGCCTTTTTTATTTTTAATTTGTTCCAAAAAAGTATCGAAAAGAATGCGAATATGTGCCCGATGCTGATCAATAATCATTAGCCCCGATTTAACCGAAGTAAGAATATATTTTTGTTTGTATTGGTAATGTCCGGGTAAATTATCGGAGCGAGCATTTTCTTTGTTGGAGGGAAAGAATAGATCCGAATTGGTTTGCAATGTTGGCTTGGTTTCGTCCGCCGCCGGTTTATCTTTTTCGAATCTGCGAAAAAGGGTTTCCCAGTCGAAACGAGGTGGAGAATTATGATACGAATTCCGTTGTGTAGTGTAAAAAGGGTTATAATTAGGATCGATATTTACCTTCGGCATTGTTGGATTTTTCGATTTATCGTAAATGGGAATTTCCACTGCATCTTCCTTGTCGAAATCGATAGGAGGAAGGGCATTGAATTTTCCCAAGGCTTCTTTTATTGTCACCATTAGGATTTGCCATAGTGCCTGTTCGTTTTCGAATTTCACTTCGGTTTTTGTCGGATGGATGTTAACATCGAGTGATGCCGGATCTACTTCAAAATAGATAAAATATGACGGATTTTCATTTGGTGGCAATAGTGGCTCAAATGCTGTCATCACCGCCCTGTGAAAATAGGGATGACGAATAAAACGTCGGTTGACAAAGAAAAATTGGCTTGCGCGGCTTTTTTTTGCATTTTCAGGCTTAGTAACATAACCGTAAATTTTCCCCAACGTGGTTTCTTCGTTAATTTCGATCAATTGTTGATTGATGTTTTTACCTTCCAGTTGTACAATTCGCTTGCGCAGCACTGATGGAGGCAGTTGCAGTGTCTGAATTTCGTTTTCGAAGAGCAAAAATTCGATCTCGGGATGTGCCAGCACTACGCGCTCTACTTCCATGAGAATATTTCTTCGTTCCGATTCGTTGGATTTGAGAAACTTGCGGCGAGCCGGGACGTTGAAGAAAATGTTTCTAACCGAAATAATCGTCCCTTTTGCGCATGAAACAGCTTCCTGTTTTTCAACTTTCGATCCGGAAATGGATAGGAGCGTGCCTACTTCATCTTCTTCTCTACGAGTTTTAACTTCAACCTGCGAAATAGCAGCAATAGATGGCAACGCTTCCCCGCGAAACCCCATCGTGGTGAGCGAAAAAAGATCATCAACTTTCTGAATTTTAGAAGTCGCATGCCGTTCAAATGCCATTCGGGCATCGGTAGCCGACATGCCTTTGCCGTTATCGATCACTTGAATAAGTGTTCGACCTGCGTCTTTTATTATAATTTGAATTTGGGTGGCTCCTGCATCAATAGAATTTTCAATAAGTTCTTTAACGACTGATGCCGGTCGTTGAATAACTTCCCCTGCCGCAATCTGATTAGCTATAGAATCGGGTAGGAGATGAATGATATCGGGCATAATTTAAAAATAATCTACAGTTTTTTAGCTCAAAATCCAAAAAAATAAAATAGCCAACAAAAATAGGAGTATAACAATGAGTAATCCGTTATTGGCGAGAAACGAATTTTTTCCTGCTTCTTCGCGTTCTTTACGGCGTTTCAGGTGTTTGGTCTGAGCTAGAAATTCTCCTCTGATTTCTTCTGCTTTATTGAGATCTTCTTCGGGAGTTAAAGCGTTCATCTCTTTTTTAATCTCGTGAATGCGTCGATTCAGTTTTTCCACTCGTTCCTCTTCAACGGGATCGTAAAGGATCGGTTTATAGTTATATTGACGAGGTTTTCGGTTATTATAAAAAAAGAACGTTCCCATAATCTGTGTTTGTTTTGTATTTGTGTGAATTTATAAAAATAAACATTATAGCGGCTATCATTCGCCGTTTATCAAAGATTTTCTTCTCTCACGAATCGACGTGGAGGTTGGACGATTTCAGAAACTTTTCGTTCGGTTTTTCTGAATATATCGTCTTTATTTATAGGTCGCAGGTAGTCCATCCAAACAAATCCTTTTAGGGCTTTATCTTCAGGAGCAGCTTGGCTTAGCGGAATAGTTACCCCTTTTGTGGCTGACCATAATTTTAGTTTTTCGAGTTTATTGTCTACGATATCCATTGACAAGAAGGGACTTTCCGTTTTGTTGACACCGATAATGGTACTGTCTTTTTCCATTAAGTAATATAACGATTCGGCACTCCCTTCTACTAATACGTGACGTATTTCACCGTCGAGGAACGAAACGGTCATATTGCGTCCTTTTAACTGATTATACTGATCTTCTATTGGCCTTTTTTGAATAGTGAAAGCATAATATCTGACAAAAGCTTTTTCGATGGTGCTGTCATTTAAAAGTATATCGATGCGATCGCCCAGTATCTGATTATCTTCGTTCCAGATTACCGGATCTTTTTTCAGGTATATCGTCGAATCTTTCGAAACATAATGCATAGTATCGCAAATTCCCTGTAAATCAATCCGGTAGAATCGTGCATTTGGATATGCTTTCATTTCTTTTCCCAGCGAATCGGTAATCATTTTCAGTGTATCGGCATGGATATAAAGGCTGTCTTTTTGTGAATATTCTATAGCATATGCGGAGTCGGTTGCCAATGCAAATTCCGTTTTTTCGTTATAATATCCGTAATTGCCCTTGAGGATAACTTTTTTAACCGTATCCTGAAGAAACATATGCCCATAAACTTTTCCGATGCCGGTATTTCTATTATAATAAATGGTATCTCCAATAAGGATCTGGGTACTGTCTTTGCTGATCACCTGAGAACGATTTAGCAGTTGGCAATCATCAGTCGCTGTGTTATACCAACCTCGTGTAGTATAAATATATCCACTATCCGAAACAAGCGTTGAGGGTCCCAAGATATCAACAATTTTAGTTTCCGTATTATATTTGAGTGTATCCGCATACAAGGTATACTTTTCATTTACCAGCTTCACGTTCTCGCTAAACAATGCCTCTTTGCTTGTGGGATTGTACTGTCCCCACGTTGATGTCAATTCGTTTTCGTCGTCAACAAGCATTCCGCCGTCAAAATAATAGCCGAGATTTTTCAAACGATCGTAATCCAGGCTATCGGTAAAAAGGGTTGCACGCTGGTCCTCCATCCGTACGTTATAACGCAGGCGAGCCAGTTTTCGGTTTCCATCATAATGAAGATAATCCCCATAGACAAAGATAGTATCGCCTTGCTCCATCCGGACATTGCTGAATGCTTCAAAAATATTATCCCGCTCATACCAATAGGCACTGTCGCAATACATATAGGCACCTTCGTGGTACAGTATAACGCTGTCTTTAAGAATTTGTGCATTGAAATTTTGCCTTTTGTACAATAGGTCTGCTTGTTTGAGTTCAATGATTTTTATATTTTTATCGGCTAACGATACTGGGGGAGGCTGTTGGGCATATATACCTACAACAAGGGCAAAAAGTACACCTATTGCTGCAAAAAATATATTCCCGGAATAGTTATTTGAATCTTTTTTTTGTTGTTTCATTATTAATGAAAGAGCTGAAACCTTATTATTTTATCCATCCGGGATATTTGAACTCACAATTTTTCCACGCGGGGTCAATCCTTACATAGGTATTTTTTATTTTTTCGCGCAGCCATTGGTCTATCATTTCTTGTCTACGGGCATTTTCAGCCATTGTTTTTATGATCTGATAGTCGTTGTTGAGATTGGCTTTATGTCCTTCGATACGGTTAGTTATTTTTACCATTGCTGCAACTTGTTTTCCGTTTTTATCGAGCATGATAAAGGGTTCTGATATTTCACCAACCTTCATATTGCCAATTACATTAGCAATATCTTGATTGAGCTCATTTAATTGAAACCGGGGAGTACCGTAATAACTGCTCTGACGGTTGGAATTTACCATAATACCCTTGTTGTTTCGGGTGTCTTTATCCGCCGACAAAAATGTAGCAGCTTCTTCAAATGTGAATTTCTTTTCTTCAATTGCCGTTTTAACCGAGTCGAGCCGAGTAAGTGCTTTATCTAATTCTTCTTTTGGAACTTTAGGTTTTAACAAAATATGCCTAAAATTGGCTCTATCTCCTCTTCTTTCAATAAGTTGAATAATATGAAATCCGTATTCTGTTTCCACAATGTTTGAAACTTTATTCGGATCATTTAAGGCGAATGCCACATTTGCAAATTCAGGAACAAACGATGTTCGATCCGAAAAGCCTAATTCACCACCTCGTACAGCTGATGTAGGGTCTTCGGAGTAAAGCAGTGCCAAGGTCGAAAAACTGGCTTTTCCACTGGTTATTTGTTCGGTGAAATCGCGGAGCCGGGCTTTCACTGCATCAATTTCACTCAGCGGGATCGTCGGATTTGCCGTAATAATCTGCACTTCTACAGTAGTGGGAATGAAGGGAATACTATCTTGTGGAAGTTTATTGTAGAATTTCCTTATTTCCGACGGAGTTAGTGTGATTTGGCCAAATCGCTTTTGCTGAACACCTTGTATGAGTTGCCCCTCTCGCACCATTCTTCTTGTATCCTCGCGAAGGGTACTCATGTCTTTCTGAAAATATTCTTCAACCTTCTCTGCTGAACCAATATTAGCTATGTACTCATTTATATAAAGCTCGGCTATCCGATTTACTTCTCCCTCTTCCACTTTAATGCTGTCTAATTTGGCTTGATCGAGGAACAATTTGTTTACAGCTAATTGTTCCGGAATAAAACAATACGGATCGCCTTCGATTCGTTGATTTTGCATCAACATTTCTTTGCGATATTCTTCAACTTCCGATTTTAGGATAGCCTCGTCACCTACTACCCATACAATTTCGTCGATAATGTTATTTTGTGAAATGATAGGGTGGGTATTTAATAATGTAATAAATAAAAAAAGTATCTGTATCCATTTTTTCATAGAAATTTCTCCCTTTAAAATCAATGTAAAAATAGAGATAAAATCATTAATAACCAAATCGTTCTATGGTTAAAGTAATTTATAAAGTAATGCAAAGTCTAAAAAATTTTTATGATTCGATTGGGTCTGGCAATTTTTTATTTTTAATAAGGAATATAATCATGAGTATAGCTGCCAGGGACGAAGATAGCCGGCTATTATGCCGGCCGGTGGTAACATAATGCCCAAGACACTGAGATAAAGGCCAAAACCTGTTCCTTTCATTTCTATTGAAACAAGATCGGAAACCAATGCTTTCTGACAGGTATCGGTAAGGGCGCTATAAAAATACGAACGTCATTAAAAAAGCCAAACATAAAGTATATCAGTGAATAAACCTTGAAACCAAGTGTAATGAGTTTCCCTCTTTCGATACGGTCTGATCATTTACCAATGGGTATTGCAAGAAAAACCGAAACCGTATTGAATATCCTATAAATGAGTGGGATAAAGGAGGAATTGATGTCGGTTTCAGGTGATAAATTCATTTCCGGGGCTGACATGTAACGGGCTATTCTTCCTCAATGGCGGCTTGTGCTGCTGCTAATCGGGCTATGGGTACACGATAAGGTGAACAGGAAACATAATCTAATCCCACTTTGTGGCAAAATTTAACAGAGGAAGGTTCCCCCCCGTGTTCGCCGCAAATACCGCATTTGAGGTCAGGACGTACTTCCCGTCCACGTTTAACCGCTATTTCTATGAGTTGGCCTACACCAATCTGATCGAGTGAGACAAAAGGATCTTGTTTCAGTATACCTTTATCGAGGTACATGGGCAGAAACTTACCTGCATCGTCGCGACTATACCCGAAAGTCATTTGAGTGAGGTCATTAGTTCCGAAAGAGAAAAATTCGGCACTTCTCGCTATTTTGAATGCAGTGAGAGCTGCGCGAGGCACTTCGATCATGGTACCTACTTTGTAACCGACAGATTCACCTTTTTCTTCAAAGATTTTTTTTGCAGTACGATCGATAACTTCTTTTTGAGCTTCAAATTCACTTACGATACTGGTGAGCGGGACCATGATTTCAGGGATTACCTCAATACCTTTTTTCTTTACTTCCAAGGCAGCTTCCAGAATGGCGCGTGTTTGCATTTCGGTTATTTCGGGATAAAGACTGCCAAGGCGGCAGCCGCGCAAGCCCAACATTGGATTTGTTTCTATGAGGCTATTAACCCGTTCGCGCACTTCTTCGTAGGAAAGATTCATCACATCGGCCATTTCACGTTGTCCCACTTCATCGTGGGGAACGAATTCGTGCAATGGGGGATCTAGCAGACGAATAGTAACCGGAAATCCGTCCATAACTTCAAAAATTCCAATGAAATCATTGCGTTGAATTGGCAACAGTTTAGACAGTGCTTTGCGCCTTCCGAATTCGTTTTTCGCCAGAATCATTTCGCGCATGTTTTTGATTTTTTCACCTTCAAAAAACATGTGTTCTGTACGGCAAAGTCCGATACCTTGTGCACCAAAACGGCGTCCGATAGCTGCGTCGCGTGGGGTGTCGGCATTTTGACGAACTTTTAGTCGAGCATATTTATCGGTAAGATCCATCAGTTCGGCAAAATATCCACTGATTTCGGCTTCCTGTGTTTGTATTTTCCCTATATACACATATCCTGTAGAGCCATCTAGCGAAATCCAGTCTCCTTCTTTTAACGTATGACCTTTTACCGTAAGCGTTTTCTTCTTGTAGTCGATCACCAAATCGTTGGCTGCCGAAATGCAACATTTTCCCATTCCTCGGGCAACAACCGCTGCATGTGAAGTCATACCGCCTCGTGCGGTAAGAATTCCTTCTGCAATATTCATGCCACGAAGGTCTTCAGGTGATGTTTCTATGCGACAAAGAATCACTTTTTTCCCTTCTTTGTGCCATGCTTCTGCTTCGTCGGCATGGAAAACAATTTGCCCGGTTGCAGCGCCGGGTGAGGCAGGCAAACCACGAGTGAGCACGGTCGCTTTTTTTAGTGCTTCTTTATCGAAGACCGGATGAAGCAATTCATCGAGCTTTTCGGGTTGACAACGTTTGAGCACCGTTTTTTCATCAATGTATCCCTGATGATGCATATCGATGGCAATTCTCACCATAGCGGTACCTGTTCGTTTTCCCGATCGGGTTTGTAATAACCATAATTTACCTTCCTGAATGGTAAATTCAATATCTTGCATGTCTTTGAAATATTCTTCAAGTTTCTGTTGTATCTCGAAGAGTTCTTTGGCGCATTTCGGCATTGTTTCTTCAAGAGAGGGATATTTTAATGCTCGTTCTTCTTCTGAAATTCCTTGTAATTTTGCCCATCGGCGCGAACCTTCGAGAGTAATCTGTAACGGTGTGCGGATACCGGCTACCACATCTTCCCCTTGAGCATTGATCAAATATTCTCCATTGAAGATATCTTCTCCGGTAGCTGCGTCGCGGGTAAAAGCTACACCTGTGGCTGATGTGTTCCCCATGTTTCCAAAGACCATAGCTTGCACATTTACTGCTGTACCCCAGTCGTCGGGTATTTTGTTTATTTTTCGGTAGATAATGGCACGTTCGTTGTTCCAACTGTCAAAAACAGCAATAATAGCCCCCCAGAGCTGTTCCCACGGATCTTCCGGAAAATCCTTTCCGGTATTCTTTTTTACCGCTTCCTTAAATTGAGTGACTAGTGTTTTCAGATCTTCTACTGTTAAGTCTGCATCTTGCCTAATTCCTTTTGAAGCTTTAAGTTTTTCTATAATCTCTTCAAAAGGATCCATGTCTTCTTTATTTTGTGGTTTCATGCCGAGTACCACGTCGCCGTACATTTGCACAAAACGGCGGTATGAATCCCATGCGAAACGTTCGTTGTTCCATTTTTTTACGATACCTTCTACAACTTCATCGTTTATCCCCAAATTTAATACGGTATCCATCATTCCCGGCATAGAAATACGGGCGCCTGAACGTACCGAGACCAAACACGGATTTATTTTGTCGCCAAACGTTGTCCCCATGATGGATTCAATATGTTTTATGCCTTTTTCAACTTCCGGTTTCAAGAGTTCAATGACGCGCTCTTTCCCCAATTCGTTATATTCGGCACATACTTCTGTGGTAATGGTGAAACCGGGAGGAACGGGGAGTCCGATTAGATTCATTTCGGCTAAATTAGCGCCTTTTCCTCCGAGCAGGTCCTTCATATCGGCACGACCTTCAGCAGCTCCGTTGCCAAAGGTGTAAATTCTCTTTTTTGTCGGAATATGAGTATTTAACATATTGGTCGATTTTATTTATAATGTATTAATCTTTCGGCAAAAATAATAAAAAAAGATGCAAAACTATCATTTGTTTGGATCCGGTTTCAGGTGTTGTTTTTTATTAGCTTCCTTGAGGGTTGACGTTTGATTCGTTGGTTCAAAATTTTGTCTTTTACTTAATGATATGTTATAAATCTGTATTGTATGGTTAAGATTCATTCTATCTTGTAAATGGATAAATCCGGACAGTTTCTGTAACGTATCATTGGGTATATATTTTGATGCGCTAATCGAATAGGATTGGTTTGAGGTCACCTGCTTATTTTTATATATGATGGTGTCGCGATATTCAAGAATAAGCATGGATGTAAGCTTTGGTGCGATTTGTTGCGATAGTCCGATGACGTCGAAACGAAAATCAAAATCATTTTGATCTATTTGTTTTGAAATCTCTGTTTCATTCAGGGCGAAAGAGAAACCGCTTTTAGATCCCATCAGAGCGAAATTGTATATGGGTGGAATATAGGATGGGGATTGATTTTTTCTTTGCTTTTCCTGATCGCGGGAATACTGTTGCGTTATTTGCTGTTCAATATTTTTTTGTTCGCGCAAAATGCGAGCTTTTATCGAATCGTTAATTTTAAGATAAATATCAATATGGTCGGCATACCAAGAGAGGGATGTATCCCATTGTGCTTCGGTAACGCCATGCTTGCGAAAAACCTGTTGCATGAATGCCTCTTTTTTTTCGGGAGTATCGAAGGTTGCATAGTCGTTCTCAATCATGGCTTCAGCAATATAGATATCATACATCAGCTTTTCCATCTCTTTTTTGCTCAGCACTTCTTTTGGCCGGTTGCAAGAAAAAACGAGTATCCCTGATATAGCAATGAATAGGACATATGCAATAACCTTATATTTCATTGTTCAGACCTTTTTCTTTGGCAAGTTTCTTTTGGGTAAGGATTTCTCTTTCTTTTTTCGATAAAAGAGAGTAAGATAATGTTTTACGGTAAAACAACAACAATAGAATCACGCCAATTGTAATCGAAGCATCGGCGATGTTAAAAATAAAACGAAAAAACAACACCTCTTTTCCTCCTATCACAGGTACCCAGTTGGGTATTGTGGTTTCGATAATTGGAAAGTAAAGCATATCTACTACTTTTCCATGCAACAATGGTGCATACCCTTCTCCAAAAGGAACAAATGATGCGACATGCCCGGGATAGCTGGCTTCGAAAATAGTGCCGTAGAATACACTGTCGATAATGTTTCCTGAAGCACCTGCCAATATAAGAGATATACAAACGATAAATCCTGTTTTATAGTTTTGTTTTATCAGTTTGTTCAAATAAACAATGATGGCAATGACAGCAATAATCCGAAAGGCTGAAAGGAATAATTTCCCCACAGCTTCTATTCCGAAAGCCATACCGTTATTTTCCACAAAGTAAATCTTGAACCCCGGGGCTATATCGATAGATTCATAAAGCCCCATGTGTGTCTTTACCCATATTTTTGTTAGCTGGTCGATCAGAAGAACCAGAAAAACAACCAGTATGGCTATAAGGCTTTTGGGTATATTTTTTTTCATATAAAAACCTTTATCTTATAGCTCCATCCCTTTTGCGGAAAGGAAAAATAATTTCTTTTCCACCCCTATTACCGGGATCGGCATACAAGATGCACATTATTTTTTGTTGGCTGCTTTTTTTGCTTCAATGCTCAGTGTAGCGTGAGGTACGGCACGTAGACGTTCTTTGGGAATAAGTTTGCCTGTTTCACGGCAAATCCCGTACGTACCGTTCTCAATGCGTATAAGAGCTGCCTGAAGATTTTGGATGAATTTTAATTGGCGTTGGGCCAATCTGCCTGCCTCTTCTTTCGACAATGTGGATGCCCCCTCTTCCAGAATTTTAAATGTCGGAGAAGTGTCGATGGTATCGTTGCCGTCAGCATTCATAACTGCTGCTCGCAGTATTTCGTATTCATGTTTTGCCTGTTCGAGTTTTTCGTTTATCAGAATCCGGAATTCTTCCAGTTCCTCTTCTGAATATCTTGTTTTTTCACTCATATCTTCTCGTTTTTACTGTTTTTCTTTCTTTTTTGTTCCAAATATACAAATAAACTATCAATTTTTCAATTGATTTTTTTGATACTAATAGTTAACGGTTGATCGTCGATTTCGATTTCGTCTTCTAATTTTTTTGATGATAATATAATGTTGTTTGCCAATACTTGCGATTTAATATATTCTGCGTTTTCACGAATGGCTTCTTCAAACATAGGATTTGCCGATATTTCGAGCAATATTCTGTCTGTGATCTCGAAATTCTTTGCTTTACGAAGATTTTGAACCCGATTTATTAATTCGCGTGCAATCCCTTCTTTTCGTAATTCATCGGTAATGGTAATATCCAATCCAACAGTGATTTTGTCTGCATTACCAACCAGCCAACCGGGAATGTCTTCCGAAATGATCTCAACGTCATCCCGTTGAATTTCAACTTCCTGACCATTTATATTAAAAATCAGTTTGCCGTCCTTTTCAAGTGTATCGATCTCTTCTTGGGATATTTCTTGCAGAAGAGGGACAAGTTGTTTCATGATTTTCCCGTAGCGGGGTCCGAGTTTTTTGAAATCGGGTTTTACTCTTTTTACCAACATAGCATTGGCAGAGTTTGCAAAATTCAGTTCTTTTACGTTTACTTCATTCAAGATGAGCGATTTTATGGTGCTGATGTTATGTTTTTGGGTTTCATCTGCTGTAGAAATCATGATTTGAGACAAGGGCTGTCTTACCTTGATGTTTACTTTTCGACGCAAGGAAAGAACGATTGAGGAAGTTGTTTTTGCCAAATACATTTGTTCTTCGAGCTGTTTATCGATGTTGCTCTCGTCGGCTTTGGGGAAGTCGGCCAAATGAACCGATTCAAACTTTTCACTTTCTGTTACCGATGTCAAATCAAGATAGAGCTTATCGGCATAAAAAGGCGCTATAGGGGCCATGAGTTTAGCCACGGTAATCAAACATTCATAGAGTGTTTGATAGGCCGAAAGTTTATCGTTGGTCATTTTTCCGCCCCAAAAACGTTTCCGGTTGAGGCGAACATACCAATTGCTGAGGTTGTCGATTACGAAATCGGTAATTGCACGACCGGCTTTCGTCGGTTCGTATGATGAAAAATCTTCATCAACTTCTTTGATGAGCGTATTCAGCTCGGAAATGATCCATCGGTCAATTTCAGGACGTTCTTTAATGTTAATTTGTGGATATTGGTTATAAAAATCGTCCACATTGGCATATAAGGCAAAAAATGAATAGGTATTATAGAGAGTTCCAAAGAATTTGCGACGTGCTTCTTCAACCCCTTCAATATCGAATTTCAGATTTTCCCAAGGAGATGCATTGGTGATCATATACCACCGCAATGGGTCGGAGCCGTATTTCTCTATCGTTTCGAACGGATCTACGGCATTACCCAGTCGTTTCGACATTTTGTTGCCATTTTTGTCGAGCACCAGTCCGTTGGAAATTACATTTCGAAACGCAACGCTGTCTTTTACCATTGTGGAAATGGCATGTAACGTAAAAAACCACCCCCGTGTTTGATCGACTCCTTCGGCAATGAAATCGGCCGGATAAACCTTTCGAAATTCTTCTTCCGAAATATGAGGATAGAACACTTGTCCAAACGGCATTGCTCCCGAATCGAACCACACATCGATGAGATCGGTTTCGCGCTTCATCGGTTTTCCGCTGTCGGAAACCAGTATCACATTATCTACGTACGGACGATGTAGGTCTATTTTTTCATAAGGGATCTCGTGGTTATTCAGATCGATATCTTTCCATGGAATTTCTTTCATCACGCCGGCATTCAATGCTTTTTGCATTTCGTTAAACAATTCCTCCACCGATCCGATGCATTTTTCTTCTTTTCCGTCTTCTGTGCGCCAAATAGGTAAAGGAGTACCCCAATAACGACTGCGACTTAAATTCCAATCCTGCAGGTTCTCGAGCCACTTGCCAAAACGTCCCGTACCGGTAGAAGCCGGCTTCCAATTGATGGTTTGGTTAAGCGCTATCATTCGCTCTTTGCAAGCCGTGGTGCGAATAAACCAACTATCCAACGGATAATACAAAACGGGTTTATCGGTACGCCAGCAGTGTGGATAGGTGTGTACTTGTTTCTCGATTCGAAATGCTTTGTTTTGCTGTTTCAGCATTACACAAAGGTCAATATCAAGGGTAGAATCGTCCTCTGTAAGTGTTTCGTCGTATTCGTTTTTCACATAACGACCGGCATATTCGGCATATAAATCGACATTCACGTTTTCTTTTACAAAATCAGGATCGAGATCTTCCAATCTGAAATATTTTCCTGTTAAATCGACCATAGGTCGAAAGTTACCGTCTTTATCTTTCAGCATTAACCCCGGCACATTATACTCTTTTCCTATTTTGGCATCGTCAGCTCCAAAAGTGGGGGCAATATGTACGATGCCTGTACCTTCTTCGGTTGTAACGAAATCAGCCGTAACCACCCGAAAAGCATTATCGGAAGCTTTTACCCAAGGTATAAGCTGTTCGTAATGCATTCCTGCCAACTCTGTTCCCTTCCATGTTCTGTCCAATACTTTGAAAGGGATATTTTTATCGCCGGGTTTGTAATCTTCGAGTGATAAATTTTTGTTTTTCTCGGGGAAATATACAGGTATCCGATCCTTTGCGAGTATGGCAGTCATGGGGTTTCCTGTATAGGGATTATAGGTTTGAACCGCTGCATACTCTATATTGGGGTTGACAGCCAGTAATACGTTCGAGGGCAGCGTCCATGGTGTGGTAGTCCATGCCAAGAAAAAAGCCTCGCCAAATTGTTGCATTTCCGGCAAGGGATCTTTGATCTTGAATTGTGCCGTACAGGTCGTATCTTTTACGTCACGATAGCAGCCGGGTTGATTCAGCTCATGGGTGCTCAATCCGGTTCCGGCAGCGGGAGAATAGGGTTGAATAGTATACCCTTTGTAGAGATACCCTTTTTTGTATAGATCGTTGAGTAAGTACCACAGGGTTTCGATATAACGGTTATCGTACGTGATGTACGGATTTTTCATGTCTACCCAGTAACCCATTTTTCGGGTTAGATCTTCCCATTCTTTCGTGTATTTCATTACTTCCCTTTTGCAGGTAGCATTGAATTCTTCTACAGAAATTTTCTTTCCGATATCTTCTTTGGTAATACCCAACATTTTTTCTACTCCGAGTTCCACAGGCAGACCATGAGTATCCCATCCGGCTTTTCGGTTTACGAGGAATCCTTTCATGGTTTTATAGCGGCAAAAGATGTCTTTAATGGAACGGGCTATTACGTGGTGAATGCCCGGCATTCCGTTTGCTGAAGGAGGGCCTTCATAAAACACAAATGCAGGGTGTCCTTGGCGAATTTCCAGACTTTTTTGGAATATTTCCTTTTCATCCCATTCCTTCAATATCTCTTTGTTAACCTCTGAAAGATCCAATTGATTATATTCCGAAAATTTCTTTTTCATATTAAAATTACACCTCGTATAAAATTTAAGTTGCAAAGGTAGTGATAAATTGAAAATTAGCAATCGAAAATTGTCAATTAGTGAGAAAATTCAGTAGCTTTGTAAAACGTAAAAAACAAGTAGGGAATGAAAAAAACGATGACTTTTTTGTTTTGTTTTGCTTTAGCTGCTATATTGACAACGGCTTTTACCCAAGAGAATAAAATGTGTACCTTAAAGGTGGCAACGTTTAATTTGCGTATGGATACACCAAGCGATGGCGAAAATGCATGGACTTACAGAAAAGAAAAGGTGAAGGGATTGATCCGTTTTCACGATTTCGATATCTGTGGTACACAAGAGGGTTTTAAACATCAATTAGACGATATACTGGAGTTGGAAAATTATGCTTATGTGGGTGTAGGGCGCGATGATGGCAAGGACGCCGGGGAGCATTCGGCAATTCTGTATAAGAAAAATCGTTTCGATGTGCTCGAAAAAGGCAATTTCTGGTATTCCGAAACACCCGATGTTCCCGGGAAAGGGTGGGATGCAAGGTGTTGCAACCGCATCTGTTCTTGGGCAAAATTTAAAGATAAAAAAACGGGGAAAGAGTTTTGTGTTTTTAATTCGCATTACGATCATGAAGGAAGGATTGCACGCAGGAATTCATCGTTGCTGCTATTAAAAAGGATAAATGAAATTGCAGGTAACCTGCCGGTATTTTGTACGGGCGATTTCAATGCGACTCCCGATGATGAACCCATTCAGCTTATTTACAACGACGGTAAACTCATGGATTCCTACCGGATTACCCAACAACCGCCTTACGGAACGGAGGGCACCTTTAATTCTTTTAATCTGAACTCGCCCATGAAAGACAGGATCGACTATATTTGGGTAACAAAAAACATAACGGTTATTAAATACGGCACACTCAATGAACAACAATACGGGAGATTCCCTTCGGATCATTTTCCGGTGTTAATCAATGCTGTGTTTTAAAAAATGGCATATCATTGACACATAGAGAGTATTTAACTTGGTTTCGGGGAATATAAAAATAGGAGGAAAAATAAAATCCAGTTTCCTCCTATTCGATGGATTAATCTGATAAGAATATTTTATGCTAATTTTTCCAATGCTTTCTTTATGAGTGCGATTGCTTTAGTGATATTTTCATCGGATGTTGCATAGGATAATCGGATGCATTGGGGTGCACCAAATGCTGCACCACCTACACACGCTACATGCCCTTCTTCCAGTAAATACATGGCCAGATCGGAAGCATTTTCAATGGTTCGTCCGTTGTATGATTTTCCGAAATAATGATCACATTGCGGGAAAATATAAAAAGCGCCCATCGGATCGTTAACCTTCAAACCCGGAATTTTATTGAGAAGGTTCACGATAAGATTTTTTCTTCTTTCAAAAGCTTGGCGCATGATTTCAACGCACGTTTGATCACCGGTATACGCGCTTAAGGCCGCTTTTTGGGAAATAGATGACGGTCCCGACGTATATTGCCCCTGCAATGTACTGCAAGCAGATGCCAGCCATTTGGGAGCGGCAATCCATCCGATGCGCCACCCTGTCATGGCGTAAGCCTTCGATACGCCGTTTGCTATGATTACACGTTGGCGAATGTTCTCAAATTGTGCGATGCTTTCGTGTTTTCCAACATAATTGATGTGCTCGTAGATCTCGTCCGAGATTACGAATACCCGGGGATGAGCAGCTAGAACATCGGCCAATTTCTCGAGTTCTTTTTTAGTGTAAACACTGCCTGTCGGATTTGAAGGAGAACAAAGGATAAACGCTTTTGTCTTGGGGGTAATGGCTTTTTCCAGTTGTTCCGCCGTAATTTTAAAGTTTTGTTCGATGTCGGCTGGAATAAAAACCGATTTTCCTTCCGCCAGTTTAACCATTTCGGGATAACTCACCCAATAAGGTGCGGGAATGATTACCTCATCATCTTTGTCTATCAATGCCAGGATGACATTGCAAATGGATTGTTTTGCTCCATTGGAGCAGACAATTTGGTCGGGTGTGAAGTCCAGCTGATTTTCTTTTTTCAGCTTTTCGCATATTGCTTTTCGCAAATCGAGGTAGCCCGGTACAGGCGAATAAAAAGTGAAATTATCGTCGATGGCTTTTTTGGCAGCTTCTTTAATGTGTTCAGGAGTATTGAAATCGGGTTCCCCGACACTTAGATTGATCACATCAATTCCCTGAGCTTTCAGTTCATTACTTTTTTGCGACATGGCAAATGTTTCCGACGGGGAAAGCATTGTTATTCGAGCAGATAAAGGATCATTCATAAACTGTATTTTTTACTTTTTGAACAATAATCTGCGCAAATATAATGAAAATTCATTTTCTATGTGTTTTTTAGCGGAATTTTGTAAGAAAAAAAGGATTGTCAATATCATTAAAAAAAAGACCGCTCAAAAAAGCGGTTTTTGCGGAAGCTGGGGGATTCGAACCCCCGGTACGATTACTCGTACGGCAGTTTAGCAAACTGCTGGTTTCAGCCACTCACCCAAACTTCCGGATGATATGTTTGCAAAATCGCTTGCAAATATACGAGTTTGTTTTCAGCTTATCAAAGAATATTCAATTTTTTCATGAAAATATTCCTACATTTGCAATCCTTTTTATGGTAAAATCGGCAGAATGAAAAAGAAATCAAAACGAAAGCGGTACAAAAAATCGTGGTGGATTTTTTCTTTCGCTGTACTGTTGATGCTTGGCGCTATTTTTTATTTAAGAAATACCATTCTTAAACCTTTTACACCGGCTACACCTGTTTACATCTATATT
>Ga0116191_1000478_pt1 | contig 36156 bp, 35 predicted proteins | sample AD_UKC111_MetaG_FD_89897 | JGI IMG/M metagenome (GOLD analysis project Ga0116191, IMG submission 89897) | Active sludge microbial communities of municipal wastewater-treating anaerobic digesters from Hong Kong - AD_UKC111_MetaG | ecosystem: Engineered > Bioreactor > Anaerobic > Digestate... | reverse complement strand
CCTTTTTCCGCGCGGAAGCTCACATCCCGAAGCGCCCAGAATTCCGTGTGGCGGCGCCGCTTCCCTAACGCAAACACTTCCAGTAGGCGGTCGGAAGGACGCTTGTACAGAGGGTAGACTTTTGAGATTCTTTGCGCGAGAACCACGTTTGAAGTGTTCACTATACCTTACATGAGCCGCTTGCTCAATGACAAGGGCGTGAACGGTTTTCTCTATTCCAGAATCTCTCGCAGCACGTGGCCCTGCACGTCGCTCATTTCGAGGCCCAGCAACTTGGCGATGGTCGGGCCAAGATCCATCACAGACACTTGGCCAAGGCGCGCGCCGCGCCGGATACCCGCGCCCCAAGCCACGAAGATGGCATCCATCTGGGAATCGGTGTTCAAGTACCCGTGACTTCCGCCTCTAAACGGGGATGCGCTTGAAACTTTGCCGCCTGAGAAGGCGTAGCCGGGCTTGGCGGCGAGCACGAGGTCGGGACTCTCCTTGCTATCCGGATTCAGGCCCAGCCGCCTGAACTCATCGCGACCGATGACCGCTTCCACTCCTTCGACGACGCGAAACGCGTCCGCGATGCGTGGCATCAATGCGGCTCGTTCGGCGGGATCGGTTGCGTACACCATGGCCGTTCCTCCTTCCGGTACCACCCACGCTCCGCTGACTCCCTTGCTTTCGAGCACGGCATCCGCCTGGATAAGTTTGTTCACGGTGCGGAAGCCATGATCGGAAACCACCAATAGCGTTGTGCGATCAAGCAGCCGCGCTTTCGCCAGTGCGTCGCGGACCTGCTTGACGCGGTCGTCCGCGAATGCAAACGCGTTGTAGCTGGCGAGCTCCATGGGACCGTACCGGTGATGCGTCGAGTCCATGTTGAGCACGTGGAACAGCATCAGGTTCGGCTTGTGCGCCGTGAGAATATGGATGGCTGCTTCCGTCCAGATGCTGTCCCGCCATGTGATCGGGGCTTTTCTGAAGTTCACCAACTGGTCGCGGCTCACCACGTTGCGCGTTATCAACTCCTTCTCTATTACGCCCTCAGGGTCGGGAATCTCGGGGAACTTCCAGGTGATGGAACGCGCGCCGTAGATGGCCACCCAGTCCACCTCCGCGGTGGTCAAGCCGGCCTTGTGCGCAATGTCATACACCGTGACCGCCCGCACCATCTTGTCTTTGTCAAGCCATGGCTCGATCTTTCCGGGGCGCCCGGCGGAGGGCGGAGTGAGCAAACCGTTATACAGAACTTGATGGCGCGATCCGTCGACGCCGGTCACCATCGACGTGTGGCTGGGCCAAGTCACAGTCGGATTCGTGGGGCGCATCGAAGCTGCCGTCGCACCCTCTCGCATCAGCTGCCTTATGGTGGGTATGGGTAAGTACGGATCCTCCAACGCATAGCTTGGAAATCCGTCCAGACTGATTACGACCACCATTCGGTCGCGGCGGGGGGCGGCCACAGTTGTACACGTGGCCAGAATCGTTATGAGGAGACAACAAACCGATCGCTTCATGAAATTCCTATCGTGACACGAAATGACAGCAGTTGAGGGGCTAGAGAGTGCACACTTCACTATGCGTAGCCGCTGGCAGACGTCGAATGCACTTTGTATCCCAGGTTTCGAGGGAAGGTTTGGATACCGGAAATTGACCAGGCAAGAAGGTCAGCCCAGCCTCACGCTGCGGCGCATGCTCGTCGGAAGCGGTGTCGCATAGCCGATCAGGCAGTATTGGTCCAATGCGAACAGCACTACGCTTTCTAGGTTCTCCGACTGGGCAAGGCGCGCCTCTTTGAGCCATGCCGTCGTATAGTCCCCAATACCAACGAGATGGCTCCGTTTGGTGTGGGGGAAGCCCTTCATTGTCCCGAAGGCCATCGAACTGCGGCTTAGATTGAGGTTTCGGCCGTAAGTGTATGAGAAGCTCTCAGTCTTCAGGCAATCCAGCTTCGCCGGTGTCCACTCAATATCCGGATAATTGACCAATCGGTTCAGAGCCGCCTGGTTGACGTCTGTGGGATAGAGAACTTCGAAACGGCAGTTCGGATGCACCTCGCGCACATGGTTGATCACCGTGGCGGTGAAGTTCCCGATCAGCGAGGACAGGAAAGCAGTTTCTTCTGGATAGAGTGACGGATCCTCTTCGTTGGAAGTGAACACATGCATGGGACGGCTATACGTGTTCTGGAAGGTCGTGGCGGCATAGGCGTCATAGAACGGCATACTACCGGCGTTCGCCCACTGGCCTGTCACATCGTCCCAGCGTGTCGGAAAATACCACCACTGAACCTCGCCCAGTTGAAGGAACGGCGCCACCCCCGCCTCGTTCATCACCGAGGCCATTTCGAGGTGGACCTGCTTCCAATACTCCACGCTCGCTGGACTGAAGTTGGTCTGCAGAGCAGGCGTGTTCAGCCAACAAGCGCTCCCATCGGCATGGCGCTGGGCGATGCCCGCTTCCACCGAGTCGTCTCCATGCTGCAGTTCGAGACTGAATGCGGATGCGACGTCAATCCCGTAACCATGAAGCGCCTCAAAGTAACAGCGGCTCCAGTCTCGCACGGCGCGATTCAACTTCTTCTCGGACTCGATGTCGGTACGCCACTCGCCGTCCACCCCGCCGGTCAACGTTTCGGAGCTCACCAGGACTTGGAATTGTCCGGAGATGGGATCGCCCTCCACCCTGAGCATGTTGCCTTTGACGCCCATGGCGCGCGCGTAAATCGTCAGCCGCGCTCCGTCCACCTCCGCGCGAACGGCCATGTATCCCCGGTTGATCTCCAACTCGAATGCGCGTGCGATGCTTTGGGCCGTGTCGCCGATCTTGTTTACATGCGCCAGCACGAGCCGTTTCTCCATCGGCTCATCCGTCCTGCCGATATACAGCGTCGTGGTCGCGCTGAATTCTGGCGTGCCGGAGAAGTCAACCGTCACAGAAGCGTAGCGGTGATTCTTCCGGCATAGTTCATAGAACCACATCGCTCCAACGTAGTGATTGGCGCGACCGTGAAATCCCAGCTTGTGCAGAAGCCATGCCGTGCGCTCGGCCGCCAGGGCGATCGAATGATCCGTGTCCCAGTCGGTGGCGAGCGTGATGGCGGGCGTCCCGTCGAACTCCGGCAAGGTTGACGACGGTATCGCAATCTCGAAGAAGTCGAAGTAGAGGTACTCTCCCGAAACGCCGTCGTGCGCAACTGTTATTGTGTGTTCTCCAGCCGTGAATTGTCCCAGAGGGACCCGCACCAGCGTGTCTTCTCCTGTCACCTTCAGGTTCCTGGTCGATGCGGCCGCGCCATCGATGCTGATTGAGATCTGCGTGCCGTTGTAGCACGCGCGCGTACCCAGGTATAGTTCGTGTGCCTGCGGGCACCGGTAACGGCACTGCACCGCGCTGGTGGGCGTCGTCGTGCTATGGATCGAACCGCCCGAAAAGTTACCGCGTGCGCTCTGCCACGTGCCCGAATAGATCAACTCGTGCGAGTCGTCCTCGATCCTCCGGCTTCCCGGCCCTGCCACTCTGTACGCCTTGCGCTCGCCGCCTACGGTCCAGCTCGATACCTGCACCTCAAACTCGCCGCGGGCGAATTCGCCGCGCTGGAAATCGGCGGCGTACGTCCAGCGCATCTTGCGGACCGATTGCGTCGGGACCGTCCTGGCGTCAACGTCCGTGAGGTTCCCGAAATCCAGATCCACTCGCCACTTGGTGGGTGACGTTCCGCCGCTCAGCCTTGCCCACTCGGGTGCCCAGACTTCCGTTTTCGCTCCCGCCACGAATCCATACACCCCGATGCGGTTGCCGTTGGCCCCGGTGGTGCTGTTTTCCGGTGTTTGTCCCGCTCCGATGTACGTGAGCCGGATCGTCGCCTCCGTTCTCGTGGCCCGCATGGTCTGCGAGAACGAGTTCACGCTATCGACGATCGCTTGTGCCGCCGTTTCCAACGTGTCCGAGGCATACAACTGATAGGTGTGATGTTCGTCAAGCCACGCTAGTCCAACATAATCGCCCGTGGTCGCCGTGCCCTGCAGTTCGAATTCCGTTGACGCGCAGATGTAGGAGCCTTGTGCCGGTGTTGCGTAGTCAAGCAGTTTGATTTTGTAGAGATCCTCCACACCGTTTGATGATGCCCATATCCTCAGGTAAGGCCATTCCACGGTTGGATAGAGATCGCAATCCATCGCCATACAGTTGTTGCGCGTCTCTTCATACGAGAGCGTGAGTCCACTGAGGTCGCCGTCGGGAAGGTTGCGCAAGACGGGGTGTTCGAACACGTTGTCGCGGTTCCATTCAACCACCGCCCAGTCGAACTGCTGCCTCCACGTGCCGCTGACGCGGAAGCCCGTTGCACTTGCCTGGCTCAGAGCGGCGACCGCCGATGGGCGTTCGAAGTAGCATTGCAGATCGCGGTCCGGCCGCAGTTTGTCCAACGTCTCTATCATGTCCGCCCCTTACAGTCTCACGATCACCGTGAGGTCGCGCCCCGGCGTAGTGTCGCTCGTCTGCCCCGCTGAGAGAATATCCAGGTGTATCAGCGACTGCGCCTGTAGCGCCCGCAGCCCGAATCCCTTCACGACATTCGATTGCATCGCGCCTGTGGCAATGGTCAGCCGGCAAATCTCTTCTGTGTCCTGTCTCAACCGCAATTCTACGGGAGCACCCGTCGGAGCCTCTCCGATCACAGCGAACACGTCCCGCATCGAGTGAGCGGCGTCCACCACCAGGGGTGGTGCCGCGTCGGATTGGATCGCCAGGAATCCTTCCACCTGGATGGTAATCTGCCCGCCGGAAAGCGTTCGCAACCCTTCGCTGGTGGTTCCCGTAAAACAACCGGCGACTGTCGGGCTGTTCCCCTTGCTGTTGGTAACGTACAGTTCCGCCGACGCGATTCTCGCGTCTGGGAGATAGAGCGGACAGCTGTAGCTGCCGCTCGCCGGGCTGCCGAAGAAGTCTCTGGGGAAGGGAACTATGAAGATCTTCCGCGCTAAGTGGTACACCGGAGCATCCGCCGCGTGACTCTCGGCCGGACTGCCATGCACAGCCCGTTTTACCTTGTACCTTGCGCCGCCCGACTGACTCTCCTCGATCTCCATGATTTCCGAACCGATCTGGATGCGATCTCCCGCCTGACCCTCACCATTCGGGCTGAGATCCACGTAGAGGTCCGTCTCTCGAACTGCGGTAGCCAGTTTCTTGGTCGTCGGGCTCGCCAGTTCGTCCCAGTAGTTGAGGCTCAGCGTGCCGGAACTGATCGTGCGCGTATTGGACAGGTCTTCGAATGCCACGCCCGCCAGTTCCACCATCCCTTTGCCTGACGGAATCAGCCCGAAGGTTGGCATTCCCGGCCGGTCTATGTCCAACTGCCCGCCCGCCGCCCCGCCTATGCGCCACCGTGTAAGTGGCGAAAGCTCGTGCGGACATTCGACATCGTAGGTGTTCGCCGATCGCCCAGAGATGTGAACCGTCGCCGAATCGCGATTCGGTGCTTCGAACTCCACCGGGCTCGTTTTCCCCACGACCCCGAAGTGCCAGTTTGACTCGGCCACCACAAAGTGGCTGGTGGCGTCCAACTCGACCGCCCATGGCGCTGTGAGCGTTAGCGTCGTCGCGGTGTTTGACGACACCACACGCTCCTGACCCGCGCCCTTGCCCCTCGTGATGCGGACAACCGCTCCACGAAGTTCGTTTTCCAGCATCCCCAGGTTTTCATTGCCGATCGTATTCGCGCCGCGAATCGTCGCCGCGTTCTCCGTCTGCAATTCCAGGCGCCAGTAGAAATTCGCGTGATCGTAGTGTTCGTCCGGCGGCGCGTTTGTACCGCTTGCCAGGCCGCCGTCCGTAAACTCCGTCGCAAGGGGACAATCGGAGGCGATACGGGTCAACTGCATGGGGCTCTTGCCGCGGTAAACATGGAAACCTGTCGATCCGCTGCCCACGCTGATCCCCTTCAACGTCACCTTGTTCGTCTCGCCGGACGATGGGATTGTCGCGCGTACCACAAACGACAGACTGCTTTCGTTGCCTGCTCCGTCCGACGCGCTTACCGCGTAATACAGCGTCTGGCCTCCCGGTAACTTTCCGCCTCTCGTATCCACTGTCGGCGACAGGCTCAGTGTCGGAATCGCCAGATCGGCGCGAATGGCCTTGGATGGCGCCGAGAATCCCACCTGAAGGGTTACCGCCATCCCGCCGTCGGTATTCTCCGTCGACTTCTCGTGAATCTCGAACTGCGTCTCGCCGTATTCATCGACGACCGTGCCCGCCAGAGGACGCGGCACACCCACACCATAGGGCGACCGCCGCCGCGTCCGGAAATCCCTGCCGATGATCCCATTCGCGTCCTCGTACCACGCGTCGTCGTGAATTTGTGCGGTGATGGTCGCGGTGCGATAGTTGGTGCCGGGAGCGATTCTCGTGACGCGGAACGGCTGGCGTTCGAACCCTTCCTTCAGATACGTCAGCGCGATGATGTCCCCCGGCCGCAACCCCAGCGCCCGGACGCTTGTGCTGAACTCCACGTACGTGTTCCCGCGGACAGATTTGTCCAGAAAGCGGCGTACCGCGCGAGCGGCCTGGTCCATGTTGGGGATTCCTAGCGCCGCCAGCGTGGCAGTCACTTCCTGTCCCGCTGACACGACATCGTCTACGTCGGCTAGCGATATGCTGTCCTGCTGGTACTCGTTGAATGCGTCCTGGAACTCGACGCTCGCCCGGTTTGGCGTGTCCGCCGTGCTGCGCGACCAGATCCGTATGCTCGGTTCTCCATTGTCGGTTCTCAGGATGCCTGAAGTGCCATACGTTCCATCTCCGAATTCGTACGCTGGCCACCCTCCATTGAGCGCTGACTGCGCGTTGCTTCCCGCCGGCTTCGTTGCCTGTTGGATCGCCAGTGTGCTCTCTGGAAGTAGTTCCAGCTTGCCGTCGTCTCCATAGGTTAGATACAACGACGACGCATTTCGAACACCCCGGAGCACGTCCGCCGCGCTCCGTCGTTTTCGCACCACCAGGTTGCATTGATATCGTGGGACCAGCGTCTGATTGCCGTTCAAATCCAGTGCTTGGATGGGCTCCTCGCAGTGAGCCGCCGTCCGTGCGAAGCTCGCCAGGTTGAGTTCCTCGATCTTCCACCCCGAACGGCGTAGGACGTCCAGGATCACCCACGCCGGGTTGTTCGTGAATGCCTCGCCCAGCGCTGTCCCGTCTTCGGCGTAGCGTGCCAGCTTCAGACCTTCCAGCAGAACTTCGATTCGCGGCAGCGTTTTGCCGTCCTCAATCCGGTTTGGCACAACCACGGACAGTACGGCCATGCTCCCGTACGGATCGCCGGCCGGATTGCCCTGAGGATCGACGAAGTCCTCGTTGAAGGTCCCGTTCCGGCTGCCGGTTCCCACGACCTTGAACCATCCCGTCGCCGTCATATCGGCCCCCGTCTGACTCGCCGGGATCTCGATATCGTTCACCAGGACTTTCAGGACGCCCTGGATTTCCCCCATGCTGAGCAGGATCTCCAAGTGCGTGAGGTTGCCGTCGTTGCGCGCGAAGACAATCGGCGGCGCGTACCACGCCGTGCCATAAACGAGCGGCACGAAGTCGTTGTACCGTCCTTCGTTCTCCACCGCTTCTGACGTATGCCAGCCCTTTTCACCGTAGCTCCTGACACTGATCGTCGGCGGCACGAACTCTACTCCACCGAACCGGCATGTCGTGTGCCCTGCGCCGTCAGTGCGAAACATCCCTCGTTGTTCGCAACTCTTCTTTGTGTAATCGCAGGTGATAAACGGCTCCGTGCCGTTCGTGTTCCCGCATCCGCCTTCGACGTCCGGCGAGTACCCGCAGCCATAAAAAACGGAGTACTTGCCCTGCTCCCCGCCTTGCGACGCCTCCGCGCGCTGCGCCTGGCTCGACGGGAAGATCCAGGGACAACGCCGCTGGACGCGCACCGTCGGGAGCAACACCCTTTGGAGAGCGTTCCGGCTTGAGAAACTCAACCGCACCGTCGACTCCGTGATCTCGTCCGGCGCGTTGCCCGTGCCGCGGAACATGACGCGGTCCGTCGTTGCCGCGGTGCCGGATTTCAAATCGAAGAACGCAAACCGCACCGTCAGCCGTGCGCCCTTCCAGCCCGTGTTGCGCCCAATCTCCGAAAACCGCGAGTCCGCGTTCGCCAGCGTCACTGATAATCTGGACACCAGGTCGACGCCATCCTCGCTCCCGGCCTTAATCTCGAACAAATTGTGCCGGAGAACGCGTGCATCGTAAACTTGGCCGCCGTATTCCACCCTGTGCGTGCTCCACCGTTCGATGCTGCCCGAACTCAACTGGCATTCAAACAACAACAGTGGCGTTTCGGTTACTTCCATTCCTTTCAGTTCGTAAATAGTCGGCATACGGCTCAGTACCCCTCCCTGGCCGTCACGCGCACCCGGCACGAATGACGGTTCACGCCTAGCGACGTCACCGTGAGGCTGTCGTCCATGAATCGCGCCTCCGTATACACGCCGCCGCGCCCTGCGTTTCTCTTGTATTGGGAAGCGCCGGGCTGCGCTTCTACCTGGAGTCCAAATACATCCACCGTCCGCCCATTCGGCAGTTCCAGTCCGAACGTCGCCGTCTCGCTGGATGAGTCCAGCTTGGATGAGATCACCAGTCGCTTCCAGCTTGGCCCGATTGTGAACGTCCTGCGATCTCCGGTGCCCGCGCTCATCCGGTAGGTAATGAGGTCTCCGGCATGATCGCTGCGCGCATAAAGGCTGAAGCAGTACTGCAGGTTCTCCGGTGCAGCCAGCGATTGATCCAACCGTTGTGCGGCCTGACCCGCATTGCTGATTCTTGTCGCCCGGTTCGTTCCCAAAGGATCGGCGATGCCGCTCGTCAGTTCAAGCAGCGGGTCCTTACGCCAGGCGTCCGCGCTGAGACTCTCGCTCCAGCCGAGTAGGTTCGCCGTGGGATCCGGAAATGTGAATGCCCGCAGCCTGCCCTCGCACGTCTGGAACAGCGTCGTGATGGCCGCTATCTCCGTGTCGGTCAGATCCTCATAAGTGAGCGTCCACTCGATTCGCGATCCTGCTGGATCTCCGAACCGCACCGCGTTGCCGTCCGAAAGCGAGTTCGCCACCGTGCGCTTTACCAGCCGCTTCCTGCCCGGGAACTGCCCTATCGCGCCAGACTCTAGTTGTGGGTAGCAGAGCATGTTACGTCCTGTTCTCCCGTATTACGAGTTCCGTCCGGCCCTGCTGCTCCGCGTTGAACTCGATCGTCATCGCGTCCTCCTCCAGGCTGCAGTTCGCGTACACCGTTCCATCCCGCGGATCCCTGAATTGAAACGAGCCCAGCGCTCCCTGAGAGGCCTCGAAAAACGCTTCCAGCCGCTTCAGTTCCGCGTCTTCGAGTAGGTCCAGCCGCACGATCCAACGCTTAAGCGGAGCACCAAAACCTCGGAACCGTTGCTCGCTCCCGTCGACGAACCGCAGAACCTCGGTCGAGAAGCTCAGCGAACGCTCGGCCGGATACTGCATCACGGCCCCGGTCTTTAAGATGGGAAAATCTGCCATGATCCGTTACAGCTCCGTGATGACGTCGTTGATCCCGTTCGAATTGAGCATCGCCTGGCGAACCGCCCGCGCAATGTCCTCGCTGTGATCGAGAAACGACCGGCTGTCCATCGCCTGCACCTGCACTGTGATGTGAGTCGCCGCGCCACTCGCCGGCTGTGCCGCCAGTGCGCTCGCCTCCAAACCGCTCGTCGCCGGGGACCACGGTTGGTCCAGTGCGCCTGTACCTTCCGTTGCAGCTTCTCTCATTAAACGCAGTCGATCGCCCGCCGCATAATCCAGCGCGTAGATGCCGCCTCCGCTTGCCCCTGCATACCCGCCGGTGAAGCTCACTGACTGCGGTTTCTCGTATTCGTCCGTCGGCGTCGTTGTTCCGTCTCCCCCGCTGAACAGTTTCACGATTCCCGATACCAGTGGTGCGATCCCGAACCCGGCGCCGAAGATGCTTGACAGAATCGACGCGGGCTTTATCATCCCCGCCGCTGCCAGGTTCCCTTGAGCGCTCGTGTTTCGCGCGATCGCCGAGGTGTTCGCGACCATCACGCTGGCCTGTTGCTCGTTCGCTTGGCGAAGTTGCTCGATTTGACTCGCCAATCCGTCCATCTGGTCCGTTGCCTCGGCCTGGTTCCGCGTCGAGTATTTTTCGAGCGTTTCGGCGACGCTCTCCGCCGCCCGGCTTCTTCCGGCTGCCTCTGCCAGCGCCTCGGCCAGCCTCGTCATCTGATCATCTCCGGCCTTCACTGTTCTCCTCCGTCAGCTCACCTTCCAGAACCAGAAACGCGTCCGCCCACCGCGCCGGCAATTCGTCCAATGCTTGCCTTCCAGTCAGCCGCCATGCGTAGAATCCCTCCAGCCACGCCACGCTCTGCGGCGTAATGTAAGACCGTGGACATTCCTCGACGGCGCAGTTGCCGCGCACCCATACCCGCTTTCGCGGTCTGTCTTGCTGCGCCTCTATCCAACCGCAGCGGCGCGCCTGTTCCAGGCCCCGCTTCCTGCATTCCCCGCACTCCCATCCGGCCCGGTTCGTAAACTGAAAATGGAAGGCGGCGATCAGTTTTTTCGTTCTGCTTCGCTCAGTCCGCACTCAGCCTTGATCAAGGCGAGCGCTTCCCGGCACAGTGCTTCCGGTCCCGACTGAATCAGGCTTTCCGGCGTCGCGGCTTGCCCATCTACCATCAGGCCCTCTACGCCGGTCAGCCCCCACTCGAGATACGTCCGTTCGACTTCGCCTTCGAGCAGCGCGGCTTCCATCTTCTCCTTCGGTGTGCTGCCCGCCTCCAGGAATTCTGCCTTTGCGGCCAGTTCCCGGATTCTGCGCATGAGCTCGATACGCCGGCCGAAGCTGATTCGCGCGATCTCCAGCGTCACCTGCGGATACGTCTTCGATCTCGCTTTGAACGTGCTCCCGTACTTCATCGCTCCCGTCGCCCCTCGCTCCGTCCTGTCCTGTGCTTCTATCCCGGCGCTCCCCGTGCGTCTTCTACCCGAATGCCACGTAAATTTCATCGTCCACTGATCCCTGCGCCCGGCAACCCGTGAATTTCCACTGCAGGCGGTTGTCGCTGTCGTCGAATTCCGGCACTTCTGGAATCACGCTCCTCAAGTACAATCCGAACAGCTGTCCCTGCTGCTGCCCGAGTTGGAACATGATCGAAATCGGTGACCGGCTTCGGGCTGCTTGATAGAGCGCCCGCGTCACATCGTCGTCCTTCTCGTAAAGGCTGAAGTTCATGCTCACGTTGCGCATGCCCCCCGCCACGCCGCGCGGCGTTTCGCAGCCGAACTCGCGATTGCGCAAGTCGATGCCGTTATTGACCACCAGTTCCGCCGACGTGATCGTGTAAACCTGCTCTTCGATGGCGCCCAGCCACGCCTGTCCCAAGTGTCCGGGCACGACCGAATAATCGAATGACCCCATCGCCGGCTCTCCCGGAAACGTGCCCAATCCCCCTTGCCCCTGGTTGAAGCTTCCGCTGTCGATAACGTCGGCGGCCAGCCCGCTGAATTCGAACTCGTGGAAGTCGCCGTTGATCGTTACGCGCATCTCCTCGATCGCCGCGCCCGCCAGGATTCTCTGCACCGCCGTCCCTGGACTCCAGTAATCGAACACGCTCACGCTCGGCAGGTCCGTTGCCGGTGAGTAGGTCGCAGTCGCGCCCACCACCGCGCCCGTTGCCGGCGCCGTTGTGAATGGCGCATTCAGCAGCACCGTCTGCGCGTCCATGATCGAAGAGACGAAGCGGATCTCGTTGCCGGAGACTAAGGCGTCGCCTGGCGCCAACCCGTGCGAACTTACGAAAGTGAGTGATCTTGTCTCGCTGCCCGCCCCCAACGTCCCGCCGGCGAACAGGCGCGGGCCGCCGCCAAGAGCCGCGCGGAACAGCGGGCCGTACCCCGGCTCCCCGCTCGCGTTTGCCCAGCTCGTCAGATATGTCTTCAGCGAGAACTGCGTCTGCTTGCGGATCCCCACCGGAAGACCCGCAAACGTCCGGCTCCCCGTCTTGTCCCTCCGTTGGAGCCGGTCCACCGTCTGCCGCGCGGTCAGCTTGACCGCCGGGAACCGGTTCTCGCTCGTAATCGCCGGCACCTGCCCGTATGATATTTCGGTTGCCGTGTAGAACCTGTTTTCGCTTGATGAAATGTAGCTAGGCATGCTTTCTTCGACCTCTCATTGGCTCTCGCCTACGGCCTACTTCAGGCTTCCTTCCACGTCGAACTCCACCTTCGCCGTCTGGATGTGGTTCTTGCCACCCTTCTTCACGCCGCCGAAATGGATCTCGTACCCGCCGGCGTAATACATCCCGTTGCCCCAATCCCCGCGGCTGCTGTCCAGCACGCGGGTCACCGCGTCCGCGTAACCGTGCAACTGCTCCTCCATCCCTTCCAGGCGGTCGTGCGACACCCGAATCTCCACTACCATCCGCACGCGGCCCGAGAAGGTCCGGAACTTCTCTCGCATCTCGTTCGACACTCGCTCGCAGTAAACATGAACCGATGGGTACCGCGCTATGCCCGTGCGTTCGGTGACCTCGAAGCTCACGTTCTGCTGAAAAACCTGCTCCGGTGGGATTTCGGCCAGTTGCACCCTGGCGCTCAGGGCCGCCTGGTGTACGCTGCTCTCCAATCCTTTTGCGCTCGTCAGTAGCTCCGTCACTCGAGTCGCTGTTCTGCCGCCGATTCCTGCCATCGCGTTCATCCTCTCTGCAGAGTTCGATCCACCGTCAAGTACATCTCGGCATCTTGGCCGTCCCCTGGTTTCCGGCCGCGGATCAGGCCCGCCTCGGGTGCTGTCCACTGCTGCCCCAACCCGATCGCCTCCACGCTTTGCAGCGTGATGTCATCCGCCGAAGTCCCCGCATAAACGCTCCACCCGCTCGCCACCGGCGGTGGATCCGCTGCCGCCACCGTTAGCAGTGTGCCGTCCGAAGTGTCGGCCACGCAAACCTCGCTCGGCGCCCCTTCCTCTCCCAAGGTGTTGCGCCAAGCCACTCGTACGTAGTAGCGCCCCGCTACGCCGTTGCCGGGTGTCATGCTCACTACTGGTTCGTTTGCTTTCGGGATGGGCGCGCTCACCACTCCTACGCCGGTCTCGCTCAACATCCGCGCCGCCCATTTGGCTAGTTCCGAGTATTCCTTCCGCTTGCCCAGGTACCGGTCGTTGAGCTGGCTGTTGTAAGCGTCGCGGTACACGATGGCCAACGTGCGGAAGATCAGCCATTGCTTGAGCGGCCTTGTCACCACTACGTTGTCCAGCTTCGGCCGCCCGTTGACTCCGTTCCACACGCCTGCTCGTCTTCGCGGCAGAAGCGCCTCCAGCTCCACGGCCACCTCTTCCTGCGATAGCGCCAGCTTCGCCGTCAGGTCGATCCCTTCCGTGTGCGCCACATTAAGGATCGAGCTCTCGTAACCTCGCAAATCTTCGATTGTGGCGATCACGCCGTCCGTGAACACAGACATGGCCGTTGCCTCAAGCCTTCTCCTGGAGATGTGCCTTCGCCAGGTTCAACGCCCCGCGCAGCATCTGCAGTTCCGCCGCCGGAAGCACGCTCAACGCTACCCGGCCCGCTGCTGCCGCTTGCTCGGCCGCCTTCCGCGCCGCGGCCACCAAACTCCGGAATTCCGCGGTTTCTTCCGCCGTCGCCAGACGCGCCTTGCCGTCCGCGATCATGCCCGCCGCCACACGCCGGGCCACTTCCGTCTTCACGCCTTCCTTGCCGCCATCCGGTGTAGCTTTGCTCACTACCACCGCATGCGCTTCCTTGATCTGATCTTCGATCTCTTTCAGTTTTTGGTAGTAGATCTTCAAGTCCATGCGTCCCTCACTCTCACTGTGCTGTCTGTAATGGCACTACGCGCAAACCGGGGACTGGCCCGAATTTCGCCGCTCTCGCGAAATTTCGTGCCTGTCCCCCATTTGCCCGTGCTATTCCGCGTCAGAAGTCTAGCTGTTCACCTGAACGCCGAACCCGTTGCGCAGCACTGCGGCGCCGTACAGCACGTCCACCGTGAACTGCTGCGCCAGCGTGTTGGGCTGGTAGCTCATGACTACGCGGATGCCGAAATTCCCCATCTCGGCGTATTCCGCCACCGCGCCCGTCCCCGGGAGCGGCTGCGGCAAGCGCCGGACCACCAGGCCGATCGCCGAGCGTCCGAAGCCCAGGTTGTGCGTCGTCATCGGGGCGCTGCCGGTCTTGTGCACGAACTGCGAGCGAAAGACATAGAAGTCCTTTATCTTCCCCACCGTGCCGTCCACCAGGGCGCGCAAGCCTGCGTCGCCGGCCGTCTGGTATTCGCTGAATCGCGTGATCTGCCGCAGTTGCGAGTACGTGTTGCCGTCCACCACCAGGTACTTCGGTTCGCTCGCCGGCACCTTCGCCTCGAACAGGGCCGTCTCGGCCGCGTCGATCGTCGCTTCCGTCACCGCGGTCGAAGCCGTACCTACCGGGCTGTTTGCCGTGAAGCCTGCGTACAAGCCCAGAAGATCGGTTTCGATTCTCTCGGCGAGCGCCACCACCGCCGGCTGCATGTACAGCTTCAGCAGGTCGGGCACTGCCAGGACCTTCGTCACATCCGGAATCTGGAAAGTCGCTTCCGCGTGCGTGTTCAATACGATCTGGGCGTTGCCCAGATTCGGATTCTGTGTCTGAACGGTGCCGCCTTCGGCAAGGTTGTTCGCCACCAGTGTCGGAGGAATGGGCACGTTCACTGTGTCACCGGCCTGGGCCAGGGTAGGCTCGAAGTCCCGGTTGACAAGGTTACCCATGACCAGGTTCCCCATGAGCGCTGGCAATGCATCCACCGCCACGAGTTTGACAATCGCGTTAGCCACGTTCGTCGATGTAATTGCTGACATTCACCTTCTCCTTGTCTTCTTGGCGGCGCTCTCCGCTCTCAGGCGTCCGCCGCCTCTGTCTTCCCCAGGCCTCGCCTCCGCGAGACCCGCGGTTTCTGCTCAAGCGCCTCGCATGGTCTGCGATGCTACTCGCGCAATCTCCTGCCGGATTCGCTCCAGTTCCTCGGCGTTCATACCCGGCTTCAGCTTGTCCAAATCGGCCGCGCTCACACCCGTTGTGCGTGGCGAGGCTCCTACCCCAGATCCGCCCGTGATCCGCGCCGGCAGAAACTCGGGGTTCTCGTTCACGAACTGCGACAGGTATTCTCGTGCGTCCATCTCGTTTTGTCCCGCGCGCGCCACCAGCCGCCCGTCACTGGTCCGTTGGATGTCGTCCTTCACCGCTTTGAACGCCAGGTCCACCTTCGCTACTCCCAGCCGTTGCAGCTCATTGCAGATCTTCGACTGCCGGTCCAGCTCCTCGGCGAGCTGCCGGCTTCGGCGGTTCTCTTCCACCACCTCGTTCAGCCGCCGCTCCAGCTCTTCCCGCCGCCGGCGCTCTTCCACCAGTTCCGCCTTGTAGGCCGGCTCCGCTTTCGCCTGTTCCGCGTTCACAAACTCCGTGATCGCTTCCCGGATCACTGACCGGACATCCACTGCCTTCACATCTGCTTCCTGTTGTTCTTCCATTGCTCTCCTTTCCTTGCCCACCGGCGGTGTTATTTCCTCCTCTTCCCCTTCGCTTCGAACCAGTCGTCGATCTCCCGCGCGATGCGGTCCTTGGTCTCCTGCCTCATGTCGCACAGGTACTTGAACGCCAGCTTCTTGAACACCTGCCTTTTGAGCGTCTCCGACTGGATCCCCAGCTCAAGCAGTTTCGTCGCGTCCTCCAACTCCGTGGTGAAGTCCCCAATGTCAAATTCGTCCAGACCGCTGACGTCGATCGTCAACCCGTCTTCCCGCGCCGCTTCAATCGCGCGCAGCACCCTCTTCATCACGTCCTTTACCGCGTCCCCATAGGCGCGCAGCACCTCCTGCGTGATGCTGTAGTCCCGCTGTTTGCTCAGCGCGGATTGCGCCGTGTAGCTCGACTGCGTTCCCCCTGCCTGCGTCAGCAGGTAGCACACACGGTAGATTTCATCCTTCAAGCGCACCAGATTGTCTGCCGCGATCTGGTAAACCTTGCCCTCCGGCTCCGTCCACCCGAACTTGTCGTCCGAGCCTAGTTGCAGGTAGTACGATTCCCCAACCACCTGCTTCCACTCCCGGTTCGAGTAGACCACCGGCATCGCGAACAGCCCCATCGTCAGTGCCCAGCTCAGGGCGTTCGATTTGTTGAAGTGCTCGAGTTGCAGCAGGGCGGCCTTGTTCATCAGCCACAGCCCTTCCGATACCTTCAGCTCGAACAGCGGCACCCGTTCCTGTTTCCACAGCGAGTGGCGGCCTTGATCGATCAGTTCGATCTCGGCTTTCCCCTCGCCCGTCTCCACGCGCCGGTATGCCTGGTACTCCCGTTTGTCGTAGTACACCCACCGCGTCTCTTTGACGTACCCGCCGCCTACGCTCGTCTGCTGCAATGACGATGTCCTCAGGACCACCCAAGCAAGGTTCCCGCGCTCGTCCAGGCTCCAGTTGATGACGTTTTCCGGACGGTAATCCACCAGGTACGCACGCGAGGCTCCCACCGCGTCTTCCTCGGCCCGGTTCGCCGCCGGATGCGCGACACGCGGAAAATCCACCAGGATGTAGCTCGCTCCGCTGACCAGCGCCTCCGTCATCTGGCGCCGGAAGAAATCGCTCAACGCCGTCCCTTTCTGATCGCAGTCCTCCGAAAAAACGTTGAAGAACTGCTTGCTGGCGTCGTTGGTCCCCTCGAACGTCAACACTGGCTCCCGCCGGAACAACGTCGCCGTATACCAGTCGATAATCGAGCCGACGTAGTTCTCGTAAAAGACCTTGCTCAACCGTTCCGCGTAGACGTCGTACGGTTCCTTCTGCCGTCGCGGCAGATACAGGCTGGCGTTGTCTTTCAGTTGCTCGCCGCCCGCGTACAGGTCCCGGTACTTCTTCCACATCGCCGTTCTGGCCACGTATTCCGGATGTTCTTGATCGATCCCTATCACGGTTGCTCCTACTCGGGACTCGCACCCGCGTCCCAAGCCGCTAAACTCGGGTGCCTGTCCCAGGTGTCTAGCCTCTTGTCAGATCAGCCTTCGCGCTTGCTCACCCACCGGCGGCAGCGGCCGGCACTCCTGCCACACCAGATAACCCAGCGCGTCCGACAAGTGCGTCCGCCGCGCGTCCTTCTCCTTGTCCACCACCGTGCTGCCCGGCTTGTACGAAACTTCCTCGAAGTCCTTCACCAGTTCCTTGCACCGGGGATCCACCAGCATTTGCACCTGCCCCTCCGCGCTCCTAAGCTTTGCGTTCACCAGGCTCACCCGTTCCCGGACCTGCGGGTTCGACCGCGGAACTTTCAGTTGCATGTTGTAGTAGTGCACCCCGTTGAAGTACCGCCGGATGATCTGGTAGTCCGTGGTGCCCGTCGTCTGCATGCTGTTGCCCGACGCATCGCCGTAAATGGTCACCCCCGCCGGGTGCTCAGCATACCGGTTCCAGAACTCCTGGCACGCTTGCTCTGTGCTCGCCCGGCTCATCACGATCTCGTCTACGACGCGGACCACCTCGCCTTCGACCTGCGCCACCACCGACGACATGGGATCCACGTTGAAATCCAGGGCCCACAACAGTGGCAGCCGTCGGTCTACTTCCAGTTCGCACAGATGTTCGCGCCGCTTAAAGGCGTGATACACAAGGCCGGAGTTGCTGTTCAGGTACTCGCCCAACACTTCCTGTTCGAAGAACTGTTCGTCGTAGCTTTTCTTCAACCGGTCGTAAAAGTCCGGCACCTTTTCGAGCAAGTGCCGGTTTTCGAATGGCTTGGCGATCACCGCTTCGTAGCCGTCCACTTTGTCCGCGATGAACCGCCGGTAGACCCAATCGAATCCTTTCGGAGTCCACACGGCGAAGCCGCACAACCGTTTCGCCTTCGGGTCCCGCAGGCGTCCTTCCAGTCGCAGCCACGCTTCCTCGGCCGTGTACGTCAGTTCGTCCACCCCGAACCACGCCAGGTTCGTCCCGCGCAACCGCTCGAACTCGTCCACGCTCCTGAACAGAATCCGCGATCCGGTCTCCTTCAGCGTCAGCACGTTCTCCGCCTTGTTCAGCTCGTAGGGGATCCCGTTCTGCCCCAGGATCTCCAGGAACGACTGCATCGTCGCGTCCCGGAGCATCGGGTAAGTAGGTGCGCCCATCAGCCCCAACCGCCCCGCGTTCAGGTAGCTCAGCTTCACTGCCTCCTGGCAGAGCGCTTGGCTTTTGCCTGACCCAATCGGTCCCGAAAAGCCCTTGAACCGGGCCTTCGAATTGTGGAATCTTAGCTGCGACGGCAGCGGCTGGTACGCTATGTTTCGGATTCGAATGCCGTCTCCGGTGTCTCGACCCATGTCACCTTGATCTCCCGAGGTTGGTTCTCTTCCAGTTCCTTCTGGATCTGCATTAGCCTGATGAGGTCTCCCAGCGTGGCTTTTAGCTCATTCGCGTCAATTTTCTCCTCGATGTTGTTCACCAGCTTGTTGATAAGAAATGCCTGCTTCTCGACGAGAGTGCGCGTAGGGTTCTTCTTTCTCGACCCTTTCTTTGCCTCCGTTCGCGTCGTGCTCATTGGCTCTCCTCGCGCTGCCTGCTTCGCACACGAAGGTAGCATCCGCGTCCTGGCACGCAAGCCTTGCCGTCAGATCAAGTGATTGAAAAGACAGGAGAAATTATTGGACCAAATCGGTGAACGGCTTTTGTGGTCTTCGTAGGTGGAGCGGGCCGCCCGCATACACGGCACTCGGAGGCGCGCTACGGCATATAGTAGATGCCGCGCGTACCGCGCCCGGCCGGGTAGTTGCGGTATGGAGGAGGCAAGAAGTCGTAGGTCTCGTGCATCCAATTGCTCAGTCGCACTTTGAGTTCTTCGAACAGGTCGGCCTGTTCTGGATCGCCTGCCAGGTTCCGGCGCTCTTCCGGGTCTCGCTCCAAGTCGTACATCTCCCACAGTGGGCGGCTCGGCTCGAACAGCGTCTGGTGCTTTGCCTCCAGCCGGCTGGCATCGTACTCCTCGACAATCGACTCCCATGTGGGCGATTGCCGCAGGTCCTTGATCGGTCGATACCCTCGCGTAGGATTCATGTTATAGATGAGCTTGTGACGCCCAAGTACAACAGTACGCATGGGATCGAAGTTATCGTGCCAGTTTCTTTCCGCAAACACGCACTCCCGCTCCCGGTACGCTGCGCCCTCTATCAGACCGAGTAGACTCTGCCCTTGCATCTTCGCCGGTTTCGCCACCCCGGCCGCCTCCAGCCACGTCACTGGTAGGTCCACATGCGCCACCAGCGACCGGTTCACCACGCCCGCTTTCGTGTGTTCCGGCCACCACACCATAAGCGGCACATTGATCCCCGCCTCGTAAAGCGTCCCTTTGGCGCGCGGGAAAGGCATCCCGTTGTCCCCTGTGAACACCACCATGGTGTTCTCCATCAGCCCCCGCTTCTCGAGTTCTCGGAACAACTCTCCCGTCTGTGCGTCTAATCTTGCGATGGCGTCGTAGTAGTCGGCCAGGTCTTCGCGAACCTTTTGGGTGTCCGGAAGGAACGGTGGAACCACCACCGACTTCGGATCGTGCTTCACCGGATAGCTACCCTTCCGGTAGGGACGGTGAGGGTCTGTGAAACCCACCTGTAGGAAGAACGGGCGCCGCTCCGGCCGCGCCGCGAAGAACCTGGCGAAGTCGATTTCGCCATGATAGAAGTCTAAACGTCTTTCAAAATGAGCGCCTTGGTGATGTTTCTTGAGAATCGACGTGAAGTACCCCCGCGCCTTCAATGCGTCGATGATCGTGGTTTCCCAGGGCGGAAGGCTGGTGTGCAGCCGCGATGTAGCCGTCGTGTGCGGCGCGCACCCGGTGAAGATCGACGAGCGGTTGGGACTGCACTGCGGGCTTGTCACATAGGCACGCTCAAAGCGCATCCCGTTGGCCGCAATGCGGTCGAGGTTCGGCGTCCGGATCGCGGGGTTGCCGTAGCAGCCCACATCCGGCTTAGAATGATCGTCCGAAATCAGGAAAACGATGTTTGGCAATCTTGTCGCAGATTTTGCCGCCGCTGGACTTCCTGCGGCGAGCGAGGACTGTAGCAGCGTGCGTCGTGAGAGTGACATTCTGGCTCAGTATAATGGAGTTAATCGCCTGGTATGAAAAAAGAATTGCTGGTTCGCACCGCATTGACCTGGGTTAGAGATTTAAGCCTTGCGTTGGTCATCGCGGCCGTCTTCATCCTGTTCATTTACCAGCCGGTTAAAGTCGAAGGCACCAGTATGATGCCCGCGCTGGCGGATCAGGAGCGCATCTTCATCAACAAGTTCGTTTACCGCACGGGCATCGGCAGGATCGACCGTGGAGACTTGGTCGTGTTTTACTATCCCGCCGATCAGTCCAAGTCTTACATCAAACGTGTGATCGGCCTGCCCGGTGACACCGTGGAAATTGATCACGGCACGGTCCTCGTCAACGGCCGCGCCCTGACCGAAGACTACGTCCCCGAGTCCTACCGGGACTACCAATCCATGCCGGCCACCCGCGTCGAGGGCGATTCCTACTTTGTCCTCGGCGATCACCGCAGTTCCTCCAATGACAGCCGCTCCTGGGGCCTCGTCCCGCGCTCATGCATTTACGGAGAGGCGGTTTTCGTTTACTGGCCCTTGGACAAACTCGGCCCAGTGCGGTAAGCGTCCCCCACGCTCTAGCGCTTCAGGAATGTCAGGAATTCGGCTGGATTGCGGGTCAGCCCCGCGAACGTCGCCACCGGTTTCTCGTCCGCGCCGATGATGGCGTAATAGGGAAGTGCGATCGTCGAGAAGTGGCTCTGCTGGAATTCCTGGTTGCGCCGGGATGCCTCGTCCGTGCCATCGGTGTAAAGCTCGACCAGAACGTATTTCTTGAGTTCCTGTTCGATCTCCGGCCGCGTGAACATGTTGGCCTTCATCCAATGGCAGTTCGTGCAGGCGTAGCCGGTGAAGTTCACCAGCACCAGTTTGTTCTCCTCGCGCGCCTTGGCCAGCGCTTCGGTGTACTGGTTCTTCATCCAGACCAGCCCTGTACCTTCGCCCTGCGCCGTCGCGCTCGCTGCCGGAGCCGGAATGTAGGCTTCAATCTCTCCCAGCCGCGCGCCTGAAATGCCCGGAATCAGGCTGAGCCCGAAAATGAGGAACAGGCTTCCCACCAGCAACCGCGTGACGCCCAGGTGATCGTCCGCCTTCACGCCCTCCAGCCGCAGCCAGCCGAGCAGGTATGCGCCCGTTAGCCCGAAGAGCACCACCCAGGCGGCCAGGAAGCGTTCCCGCGTGAGAAAGCCCCACTGCAGCACCTGGTCCACGTTGCTGGCGTACTTCAGCATTGCCGCCAGGATCACGAACCCCAACACCACCTTGACTCGTGCCAGCCATCCCCCGCTGCGTGGCAAACGCTGCAAGTACGACGGGAACAATGCGAGCAAGAAGAAGGGCGCGGCCAGACCCACCGCGAACGCCACCATGCCGGCCAGCGGCTGCCAGCCGCCGCCGCTCACCGATGCTGCCAGTAGGGTTCCCACCAGCGGTCCTACGCAGGCGAAGGATGTCAGCGAGAAGGTCAACCCCATCAGCAACGCGCCCGCGATGCCGCCGCGTCCCGAGGCCTGGTCCATTTTCGTAAGGAGGGACGAGGGCAGGGTGATCTCGAAGGCGCCCAACAGGCTCAGCGCGAATGCCAGGAACACCAGGGCGATGAAACCGTTCACCCAGGGGCTCGAACCCAATTGCACCACACCGAACGGCCCCAGGATCGCCGTCGCCGCCAACCCCAGCGATGAAAACAGCACCACGATACCCAGCGAGAAGACCGCCGCCTGTACGATGCTCTCCCGCCTCGAACCTCCCTGTCGCCCAAGGAAGAACGAGACAGTGATCGGGATCATCGGAAACACACAAGGTGTGAAGATCGCCGCTAGCCCGAATCCGAACGCCACCAGCAGGAACATGCTGAACGAGCGTTTGTCGCCGCTACCTTTCGTTGCTGGAGCCGGAGTAGGGGCCTTCCTGGCTTCGCCGCCCCCGGCGGGTCCGAACTCTACAAATCCCGCGGGTATCACAGCTTTGGCAGGCTTGGCGCCCGGATCGATCAGCAGGCTGGCGGTGGCTGTGCGCGTCACCGGCGGCAGACACATCTTGTCGTCGCAAGTTTGGTAGCGCACCTTGGCGGTGTACTCGACCCGGCCCTGAGGCGCGTTCGATTTCAGCATGCAGACAAACAGGAAATCCGCCTGCTTATCATAAGTTTCCACGTCAAGGTTAAAGTTCTTATCGAAGATCTTGTGGGGTGCTTGGACGTACACGCGGCACCCTTTTGTCGACGCGTTTTCCTCCATGCTCACCCGCGTTGGCAGCGGTCCGCCTTCCGGTGTTGTCAGCGAGTACAAGTGCCAGCCTGGATCCATCTTGGCCTTCAGGCGGAACGTGACCTCGCCCCCTGCCGCTGCCCATAACGAACCGGGCTCCAGGGTCCACTGCACCGGGTTGAGCTGCTGGCTGTGCGCGCAAGGTGAGAGGGCCGGCACGACCAGCGCTATCAGGAACAAATGGAAGAGAATCTTAGTCAGCGCGTGCGGACACCGCAACGGGAGCGAACTGCTGCACCCCCTCTTCGATGCGCTGATTGACGCGGCCTGTTGCGAACTCGGCGGCAACGCGGATGGCGTTTTTGATGGCATTGGCGTTGGAGCGTCCATGGCAGATGATGCAGACCCCCTTGATCCCGAGCAGCGGCGCTCCGCCGTACTCGGAGTAATCCACTCTCTTGCGAAAATCCGCGAATGCCGCCCGCGATAGCACATAACCTATCTGGCGCGTGATGGTGGCCTTAAGCGACTGCTGTAACAAGTACTTGGTGATGTCCACCACGCCTTCACTGACCTTCAGCGCCACGTTGCCGATGAACCCGTCGCACACGATCACATCGGCGGCGCCCGTGTAGACGTCCCGTCCCTCGACGTTGCCGATGAAATTGATCGGCAGGCTTTTCAGCAGGGGTGTCGCGGCTCGTGTGAGCTCATTACCCTTGTGTTCTTCCTCGCCGATCGACAGCAGCCCGACCCTGGGATTTTCGGTCCGGAAGATCAGGTGGGAATAAATCGAACCCATCACCGCGAATTGGGCCAGCATCTGCGGGCTTGAATCCACATTCGCGCCGACGTCGATGATGACTGCGGGCGTTCCTTTTACGGTCGGAAACGCCGAGGCCAGTGCCGGACGGTCCACGCCCGGGATCATGCCCTGCACCATCTTCGCAGTGGCCATTGCCGCGCCCGTATTGCCGGCTGACACCAATCCTTGCGCCAACCCGTCCCGCACCATCCGGCTGGCCACTCGGATCGAACTGTCGCGCTTGGCCCGGAATGCCTTGGCCGCGCTGTCTTCCATGGTCACGACTTCGCTGGCGTGGACAAGCTGGATCGGCAGATGTTGCCAGCCGTCGTATTCGGCCAACTCCTTTCGCAGGACTTCTTCCCGCCCTACTAGCACCACCTGCACGCCAAGTGAGCGGCTGGCTCTTACCGCGCCCTCCACTTCCATTTTGGGGGCGTGATCGCCGCCCATGGCATCTACAGCGATCGTGACCATTTTTTTGAGCGTAGCTGCTGCTCCTTTGCCGCTACTCTTCGGCGACCTCGACTACTTCGCGGCCCTTGTATTTGCCACAATGCGGGCAAACGCGGTGGGGCATCTTCGGTTCATGGCAGTTGGGGCACTCCGCCATTCCCGTGCTGCGGATGGCGTCGTGCGCGCGGCGCGTCGATGTGCGGCGCTGCGAATGTCTCCGTTTCGGATTCGGCATGCAAACTCCCTTTTCTATTTCTGAATCTGGTTTTACTTAACTTGCGGCCGGCTTCAAAACTGCTTCAGGGCCGCCCAGCGGTCGTCCACCGGCTTCGGCTGGCAGCTGCAATCGCGCTGATTGCGGTTCTGGCCGCACACCGGGCAGATACCCTTGCAATCCTGCCGGCAAACTCGCTGCATCGGAAGCGCCAACAGCACCCGCTCCCGCAAAATCTCTTTCAACTCCAGGCCGTCTCCCTCATAGAAGCCCACCTCTGTTTCACGCGCTCCAATTTCCACTTCTTCGGCGCGCGCAATGTGGGCCATCGGCTCATAATACAAGTCGAAGTCCGCTTTGATCGGATAACCGGCCGGCTCCAGACAACGGTCGCACTCGGCCTCCATTTCGACGCTTAGGCGGCCCTGGATTCTGACCGCGCCCAAGCTCGCCGATACCAGCGCTGCCGATCCGGCTGCCCGCAACGGCGAAACCTGTCTCAGCTTGCTGTCCAAAAACTCGACTTCGCCCGGCGGGAAGGTCTCATCGAAAACCAACTTCCGCTGTTCCATCTCCCTGATGCTAAGGAACATACACACCTCCGCCGCCTTGCCGGGACGGCAAAAATCCATTATACCGCCTCGCGCGCCCGCAGGCACCTCATTTAGTCACCCAAAACGGCCGGACACCGTGTAAGTAGCTGTAGGCCTTAGTCCTAATTTCGAGTTCCGCCTAAGTGTTTCGCTGGGTTGTCACAACTCGGGCCTGATGGCAACCTGAAGCTGGGTTTTCTGTATGGAAGGTCTAACTCAATTCCTCATGCTGTTCCTCGTAGTTGGATTTGCCGCTGGCGCCGGAGCCGTTTGGCTCGTTTTACAGGGCCGCACCAACTCGGCCTATGCGCGGGCCCGGGCGGAGATGGAGTCCAGCCACGCCGAGGTGGCCGAAAGGCTCCGCGCGAGAGAGGAGCAGGTACAGAGCCTGCAATCGACGCTCGATCAGGGTGTCACGGCGATGGAAGCCCTGAAAGCCGAAGTGGCCAACTTGACTGCCTTGCAGACGGCCACTGCGGCCGAGAAGGCCGCGCTGGCCGCCCGGCTGGAAGAGCGTGACCAGCGCTTGATCGCAATGGAGTCCGAATTCTCCAGCACCAAAGCCGCGTTGATCGCGCAGGCCGAACGCGCTGCCGCGCCGCCGCCGCCTCCCGCCTCCGCCGCGCCCATCGACGAAGCTGCCCTATTAACGCTTGCCCGGCCCATCGAGGAGCAACTCCAGGGCCTGCGTCTTCGCCTGGAGCACATGGAAGCGGAACAATCCCGTTCGGCCGTCGGCAAGGCCGAACTGTACGCGCAAAACACTGAACTCAAGGAGCGGCTCAACGGCGTGACCCGCGGGTTGTGCGAATTGCGCGGAGCCTTGGCGCGCAGTCTGGACCTCTGCAGTCTTGCTGTCGCCACGGCCGGGACGGCTGTAGAACCGGCACCCTTACAGGCAGCCGAGGAATCGAGCGAGCCTGTCGAACTCAGCGCGTAAGTGGGGGGCGCTTCCGCCTTCCGCCTTATTTCTGAGCCTGCGCGAACGCCGCCTTGAGCTTGCTGTAAGTCTCCGAGATGTCTTCCGGCATCACGCGCGTTTCGCCTACCACGCTCATGAAGTTGGCGTCGCCGGGCCAGCGCGGAACCACGTGCATGTGAATGTGCCCGGCAATGCCGGCGCCGGCGCATTCCCCGATGTTCATGCCTAAGTTCAAGCCCCGCGGCCGGTATACGGCTCGTAAATGCCGCACCGCCTGCCTTACCAGAAGCATCATCTCGATGGCTGTCTGTTCGGACGCCTCTTCGATGCTCGCCACGTGCTCGTATGGCGCCACCATGAGGTGGCCGCTGGTATACGGGAACAAGTTGAGGATCACGAAATTCCGCTCGCCCCGGTAGACGATCCGGTTCTCTTCGTCGCGCCCGGCAGCGGACTTCACGCAAAAAATGCACGCGTCTTCCGGCCCCGCCGTACTCACGTACCGGTAGCGCCAGGGACTCCAGAGGTGATCCATATGTTTGGCCGCGTCTCGTGTGGTGGACGGTCAGGCCGTCTGTGGCGTGGGGGGTGCCGGCGCCGTGGGAGCCGGAGCAACGGGCGCGCTGGTGCCCTCGTTGACCAAATCCTTCAATTCCTTGCTGGGCTTGAAGTACGGGATGCGCTTACTCGGCACATCCACGCGCGCGCCGGTCTTCGGGTTGCGTCCGATGCGCGGCTGCCTCTGGCGCGTGCGGAAGCTGCCGAATCCCCGGATCTCAATCTTGTCTCCGTTGCGCAATGAACGCACGACGCTCTCGAAAATCGCGTCGACGATGACTTCCGAGTCCTTTCGGGTCACTTCAACGACCCGGGCCACTTCTTCGATCAGATCCGCTTTCGTCATAGACACTGGTATCTCCTTGCCTCTGGGGCCGCCGCTTGAGCGGGCCTTGCCCTCCGAATCTCCACTATCGCAAAAATCACGGTCCCGGGGCTATCCCTGGTTCTTCAAATGAATCGCCTCTTCGATAGTCATGGTCGCCGCCGCGGCTCGCCGCTGGTAGTCTTCCAGCCGGCTCCGCTCCTCGTCCGCGGCCACCGCGCGGTAGCTGAGGCCGATCTTCTTTTCCGCCTCCGAGATCCGGATTACCTTGAACTCGAATTCCTCGCCGATCGGCAGCAGCGTTTCTTCGCCGCTCTTCTCCCGTTCCCTCCGGCGCTCCACTTGGGGACGTATTTCGGAATTATGGCACAATCCCTCCACGCCCGGCGCCACTTCGACGAACACTCCGAAGCTCGATGCGCGCGTCACGCGGCCTTTCACAACATCGCCCACCTGGTGCGCCCGGAAGAAGGTCTCCCACGCATCCGGCTGGAGTTGCTTGATACCCAGGGAAAGCCGGCGGTTCGCCGATTCGATCTGCAGGATCACCGCCTGGACCACCTGTCCCTTCTTTAGCATCTCCGATGGGTGCTTCACGCGCTTGGTCCAGCTCAGGTCCGAAATATGAACCAGCCCGTCGATGCCTTCCTCGATTTCGATGAATGCGCCGAAGTCCGTCAGCTTGCGCACCCGGCCTTCCACCACCGAACCCACGCTGTAACGGGCATCCACCGTGGTCCAGGGATCGGCCTCCAGTTGCTTGATGCCCAGCGAAATCCGCCTGTCCGACGGCTTCACTTCGAGCACCACTGCCTCTACCTGGTCGCCGACCTTGACCACCTTGCTGGGGTGCTTCATGCGCCGCGACCAAGTCATCTCGGAAATGTGGATCAGTCCTTCCACGCCCGGTTCGAGTTCCACGAAGGCGCCGTAGTCGGTGATGCTCACCACCCGGCCGATGACGCGCTGGCTGGCCGGGTAACGCTCGGCGATGGTCTCCCACGGGTCCGGCGCCATCTGTTTCAAACCGAGTGATATGCGTCCGCGCTCGCGGTCCAGTTTGAGCACCTTCACCGTGATCTGGTCTCCCACGTGGACCACTTCGGAGGGGTGGTTGATTCGCCCGTGAGACATATCGCTTACGTGCAGCAGGCCGTCCACGCCGCCGATATCGACAAAAGCCCCGTAGTCGGTCAGGTTCTTCACCGTACCGGTTACCACCGAGCCTTCCTCAAGCACGTCCAACGCCGCGTGCTTACGCGCCGAACTCTCTTCTTCCACCGCCAGCTTTCTCGACACCACGACGTTGCCCCGGCGGCGGTTCAGCTTCACCACTTTCACCGGAATGTCCTGGCCGATCAAAGCGTCCAGGTTATGCACCGGATGCGAATCGGCTTGCGAGCCGGGCATGAAGGCCTTCACGCCCACGTCTACCATCAGCCCGCCTTTAATGCGTCCCAGCACACGCCCGCTGACCAGCAGGTTCTCGCGGAAGGCTTTCTCCAGGTTGTCCCATGCGCGGATGCGCGCCGCGCGCTCGTGGGAAAGGAGAATGTAACCCTCCACCTCCCCACGATGGTCCACCATGACGTCCACCACGTCGCCGGGTGCGACGCGCACCGACCCATCCAGCAGCTTGAACTGCTCGATGGGAACAAGTCCTTCGGATTTGAAGCCGACGTCAACGATGACTTCCTTCTCTGTCACCTTCAAGACGTGTCCTGCGAGAACCTCGCCCTCTACGGGCGGCGCGAAGTGACTGTAGTCCTCCATGAGGTGTTCATAGTCAGCTTCCGCCGGGGGGCCGGGCATGTCTTTCCGCCGGTCTTCTAGTTCATTGGCCAAGGCTGCGTCTCCAGAGCGCGAGCCTTACTCAACGCGCACGCCGGCTGGGAAAAGGACACAATTTCATCTTGGTTCGCGACTCCCTCGCAACCACCATGACCCGACACCGGACAAGCCGTTGATAAAGCGATACTTCAGCAATATAGCGGACGGCGCGGTGCTTGTCAACACGGCCCCCGAGGTCAGCCCCGTCTTCATTGCACAATGTTGCGGTGCTCCCCTGGATTCTTTGCAACCATACGGAAGTTTTTTGCACCTAACCGAGTGGAAGCGGAATTGCTAACCGATAAGGGAGAGAGGGAGGACGGTTTATGTTGGTGGGATCTTTAGTCGCCGGTTTCTTGATACTTAGCCTTTTCATGGCGATGCTGTCTTCATCGCCCAAGGTGGACCGCTGAGTCCCGAACCGACACACACCCAGTATTTTTTGCCACACTTCACCCTGCAGGTTTTTCCGTCTCCGTAACCTGGACTCTTACTTCAGCTCGAGGATTTCCTTCTCTTTCACTTTGGCGGCTTGATCCAGCTTCTGCATCTCGGCGTCCGTCAGCTTCTGGATTTCGTCCTGTGACCGCCGCTGGTCATCCTCGGAAATCAGCTTGTCTTTGAGCAGCTTCTTGAGGGCTTCGTTCCCATCACGGCGGACGTTGCGGATTGCCACCCGGTGATCCTCCGTCATGGCGTGCAGGTGTTTGACCAGTTCTTTGCGGCGCTCTTCGGTGAGAGCCGGAATCGGCACCCGCACGATCTTGCCGTCGTTTTGAGGATTCAACCCCAAATCCGACGACCGGATAGCCTTCTCGATCGAGCCGATTTGCGAGATGTCGTATGGCTGGATCGTGATTAAGGACGGCTCCGGCACATGCATCGTCGCCAGTTGATTCAGCGGCGTCGGTGTGCCGTAGTAATCCACGCGGATGTTGTCGAACAGGCTCACCGAAGCCCGGCCCGTGCGAATGCCGGCCATCAGGTGCTGCATGTCGCCCAGGACCTTCTCCATCCGGGCCTTGGCGGCTACTTCCACTTCCTTCGAGGTGCGATACTGCGGTGCGGTTGCTTGATTGGGTTGTCCAGGTTTCATACGTCCGTTCCCACGAAATCGCTAATGGATCAGCGTGCCCACGGGTTCTCCCATCGACACACGCATTATATTCCCACGCACATTCAAATTGAAAACGACGATGGGCATCCCATTGTCGCGGCACATCGCCACGGCCGAGGCGTCCATGACGCCGAGAGCCTGCGAAAGGAAATCGGCGTAGGAAATCGCCTGAAACATCTTCGCGTCAGGGTGTCTCAATGGGTCTTTGTCATAGACCCCGTCCACGCGCGTGGCCTTGGCCACCAACTGCGCCCTCAACTCGAGGGCCCGCAGCGCGGCCGCGGTGTCGGTGGAAAAGTAGGGGTTCGAGGTGCCGCCGGCGACGATGACCACGCGGCCCTTCTCCAGGTGCGCGATGGCGCGTCGCCGTACATATGCCTCGGCCACCTGGCGCATCTCGATGGCCGTCATCACGCGCGCCGGAGTCCCTTTCTTTTCCAGCGCGTCGGCGAAAGCCAGGGCGTTGATGACCGTGGCCAGCATGCCCATGTGATCCGCCGTCACCCTCTCGATGCCCCGCGAACTGATCCCTCGAAAGAAATTGCCGCCTCCGGTGACCAGGCCGACCTGGACACCCGTGGCGGCAAGCTCCGATATTTCGCCCGCGAGTTCGGCCATCCGCTCTGCGTCAATGCCGAAGGCGGCTTTGCCCGCCAGAGACTCCCCGCTGAGTTTCAGCAGAATGCGCTCGTATTTCGCCACCCTATCCTCCGGGACGGGATTGCGGCCGTCCTTATTCGGCTGGCGTCTCGCCTGCGGCGGCGTCGCCCACTTTCAGGCGCACAAAACGGGCCACCGTGATGTTCTCGCCGCACTTGGCGATCTTGGTGGCAATCAACTGGCCCACAGTGAGCGAGTTGTCCTTGATGTACGGCTGCTCGAGCAGGCAGACTTCTTCGTAGAACTTGCTCATACGGCCTTCCACGATTCTGTCCACCATCTTCTCGGGCTTGCCTTCGGCCAGCGCCCGTGCACGCTGGATCTCGCGTTCCTTCTCGAGCGCCGGCCCGGAGACGTCCTCTTTGCGGATGAACTGGGGATCGGCCGCCGCGATCTGCATGGCGATATCGTGCACCAATTCACGGAAGTCGTCTGTGCGCGCCACGAAATCGGACTCGCAATTGACCTCCACCAGCACGCCCAACTGGGCGCCGGCGTGGATATAACTGCCGATCACGCCCTGCTTGGTGGCCCGGGCGGACTTCTTGCTGGCGTTGGCGATGCCGCGCTTGCGCAGCACCACTTCCGCTTCAGCCAAATCGCCGTTCGCTTCGCTCAGAGCCCGCTTGCACTCCATCATGCCCGCGCCTGTGCGGTCGCGGAGTTCTTTTACCAATTGTGCGGTGATTTCCGCCATTGTCTTTGCACCTGTCCTTGAGAAATCTGGTTGCGCCGCGCCCGCGGCAGGCTACTTGGAGTCCGCAGCCGGGGCTGCCGCCTCACCGTCGGCGGCCAGAGTTGCCTCGTCCTCGGCAGCCGGAGTCTTCTTCGGCAGCGACGTGGACGGCAGGTCCTCGTCCTTCAGGCTCTCCGACATGAGCTGCTCGGCGTATTGCGGATCCACCCACTGCGTGTATTCGGGAATTTCCTCGCTGGGGGTCTCGTCGGTGATGATCTTTTCGGCGGTGAAATCCTGCTCGGTTGCCAGCGCCCTGCCTTCGATCACCGCGTCCGCGATCTTGTTCGTGAAAAGGCGGATCGCACGCAACGCGTCGTCGTTGCCGGGGATGACGTAATCGACCACGTCCGGATCGCAATTGGTGTCCACCACGGCCACCACCGGAATGCCCAGCTTCCGGGCTTCCTTCACGGCGATCTCTTCTTTATTCGAGTCCACTACGAACATCACGTCCGGCAGCCCGGGCATCTCCTTGATGCCGGCCAGGTTCTGTTCCAGGTGCTTGCGCTCGCGCTCCAGGCGGATCAGTTCCTTCTTCGGGCGCCCGCCGCCGGTGGGATCGGCCGCGATCTCCTCGAGCAGCTTCAGCCGCTTGATGGACTTCTGCACGGTCATCATATTCGTAAGCAGCCCGCCCAGCCAGCGCTGATTCACATAGAACATTCCGCAGCGCACGGCTTCCTCTGCGATAGCTTCCTGGGCCTGGCGCTTAGTGCCCACAAACAACACGTTCTTGCCCTGCGCGGCCATCTCGCCCACGAACCGCATGGCGTCTTTGAACAGCTTCAGGGTCTTCTGCAGGTCTATGATATAGATCCCATTGCGTTCGCCGAAGATGTATTCTTTCATCTTCGGATTCCAGCGCTTGGTCTGGTGCCCGAAGTGAACGCCAGCTTCGAGCAATTCTTTCATCGAAATCGACGGCAAAATGCCTCCTTGGTTTCTGCTGGGGACTCTTGTCCCGCTCGCGGAGTGGATACTAGGCTGCTCTCAGCCGCGCCGGCGGCCCAAAGCGAGATTTGCCGGTGCCGGGAAAGCAGCCAAAAAAAACGCAATCGCGCCCCGGCGGACGGCTCCTCGCCATCGCTCGCCGGGGCGTGAAGCGACAAAATCTCCTAGCGCTTGGAGAACTGGAAGCGGCGCCGTGCGCCCTTCTGCCCGTACTTCTTGCGCTCATGAGCTCGCGGATCGCGGGTGAGGAATCCGAGCTGTTTCAACTTGCCTCGCAGTTCGGAGTTGAACTCGATCAGCGCGCGGCTGATTCCCAACCGCACCGCGCCGCTCTGTCCCGTGATGCCGCCGCCGGTGGTCAACACCACGACGTCAAACTTGTCGGCCGTTTCGGTGACCAACAGCGGTTGGCGCGCCGTGTTGCGGGCGGCGTCGGTCTGGAAATATTGTTCGAATGGCCGGTTGTTGACCTTGATCTGGCCAGTGCCCGGCCGCAGGAATACTCGGGCCACGCTGGACTTCCGCCGGCCCGTTCCCAAGTACTGCACTAAAGTGCCTGCCACTCAGTTCCCTCTCGTTCGTCGGTTACGCTTCGGCCACGGGTTTCTGCGCCTGGTGCGGATGCTTGTCCCCGGCGTAGACCTTCAGCTTCTTGATCATCTGCTTGCCGAGCTTGGACTTCGGCAGCATCCCGGCCACAGCATCTTCGATGATGCGCGTCGGGTGATTGGCGCGTACTTTCTTGATGCTCGTCTCAATCAACCCGCCCGGATAACCCGTGTGATGACGGTAGACTTTCTGGTCCTCCTTGCGGCCCGTCAGCCTGACCTTGGAGGCATTGATGATGACGACATGGTCGCCCGTGTCCATAAACGGGGTGTAGATAGGTTTGTTCTTCCCCATCAGAATGCGCGCGGCTTCGCTGGCGACACGGCCAAGCACTTTGTTATCAGCATCGATGAGGTGCCACGCACGGATCACCTCGTTTTTGGACGGAAAGACCGTATTCATGGACAAACTTTTCCTGTAGGTGAGCTACAACTATTTAAGATTAGCGGACTTGCGCGGTCCTGTCAAACGTCAGTTCGACTGCTCCAATTCGGCCAGTATGTTTTCCAACTTGCCGGCTTCCCGCCGCGGCGCTTCGTCGGAGGCCTGGTTGGCTGCGAACAGGTTCAGTAGATTCAACTGAAAAGTCAGGCTGCCCTGCGTTTCCTGGAATTCCTCGGACATAATTACATTCCTTCATCGGCAAATCTGTCGTGGTTCTTTAGGGGCCTACCCCCGTGATCGGGGGCTGTACCCTTCAAGGTCAAAGGCTCAAGGAGACCGGCCGGGCGGGACGTGCAGGGAGAAGGTCGGGTGATTCGTTACGGTTAGAGGGTGTTCCGTCAGCGGTGATGAGCGGTACGGCCTTTGCTCCTTGAGCCTTTGCTTCAGCTCTCACGCTCAGCTAACCAGCAAGTCCAGTGCCAAAGTGTGACCGCTTAAAAAACCAGTTGCCGCTAGGTGCAACAGGAGCATACGGTGCCAAATCCGCACACCGAATCTCCGACCTGTGCCGTATTGAAACCGGCTGGATTGGGCCCTAATCTCCACCGTTCGGAATCTTGCTTGGCGGTGTGGCCACGCGGCCCTTAAATGCGTCTTCCACCACGATGTTGTTGGCCGTCAGCGTCTGTCCCGTGGAGCGGTCCATCTCGACGCGAGCCTTACCATAGGCGGCTAGGGCGGCCACCTCGGTCGACCGCGCCGAGGCCAAGTCCCGCTGCGCCTGGATGACGAAATAGATGGTGGAGGCGCCCAGGGCGTATTTCTTTTGCTCGGCGTCGAGGTTCTGCTCCTGGAGGATGCGTGCCTTCACCGCGGCGTTATAGCGCGCGCGCGCCTGCTGCAGGGAGATAAGCGCGTTCTGCACCTCCACGCGCAACTGGTTCAACTGCTGCTGCTGTCGGATTTCGTTTTGCCGCAAAGTGAGCTGGCTGCGGGTGACATCAGCCTGTGCCGAACGATTGCGTAGGGGAATATTGAGCTGGAAGCTCACGCCGTAATCCGGGAAGTTACGCGAGAACAGCTGATTCATCAGCCCGCCCACGCCGCCGACGAAGAAGCGGTCCACCGTGAGGGCGCGCTGCTCGGGTGTGACGCCTGCGCTCACGCCGGGGATGGCCGGCTGAGGCAACTGGTTGATCTCGCCCACCAGGCCGTTATTCCTGAGCGTGCCGACGACGTCGAGCGAGGGCCGTAGCGAGTTCTTGACGCCACGCAGGCTGATCTTGGAGTTTTCGATCTGGAGATTCGTTTGCGCGATGTCCGGGCGGTTTGCGATGGCCTTGGCCACCAACTCCTCGGCCGGCGGCAGGAGTTCGCGCTCGGGCAACTGGATGCGATCAGTGGGGATGATGCGGGCCGAGGCCAGACTGGGGCTGGCGACGCCGGTCCGGCTCAGCGCATTTTTGAGGATGGTCTCCTGCTGTAACAATTGCGTCTCGGAAACCGTCAACTCCTGCTGCCTCTGGGCAACCTCGGCCTCGGCCTTGACGATCTCAATGGGCGCCATCGTGCCGATCTCCACCTGCTTCTTGTTGTCGTTGTAAAGCTTCTCGGCCAGCGCCAACGCCTGAAGGCGAACCTTGCGGTCTTCGTTGAAGCTGACCAGGTCCCAGTAGAGGTTCATGACCGATGCCACGGTGGTGATCACCTGCTGCTGGAAGGTGAGGTCGGAGACTTTCAGGTTATTCCTGGCGATCTTGATGTTGCGCGAGTTCAGCGCCAGTCCGAAGCCCTGTAACAAGCGCTGCGAAACGGTGAGGCTGAAGTTGCCGCTGAGCGAAGGGTTGAAATCGTTGCGGTAGGAATTCTGCGCCACGCGCGACGTGTCCCACTCGAAGCCGACGTTGGTCCCGGTGAGGAATCCCTTCTGGATGCCGAAAGTGGTGGCGCTGGTGTTCGTAATGAGCGAATTGGTGCCGGTAGTGAACGAACTGGTAAGCGGACGGGTGCCGTGGCTCCAGTTGTAGCCTGTACTCAAGACCGGGTCCAGGCTGGGTGTGGCCGGTCCGTTACCGGTGGAGACGGCGCTCACGGCGCTGGACGTGCTTGTGCCCGTCGAGGTCGTGGCGGGGGATCCGGCCAGCACTCCGGTGGCCGACGCGGCGCTGGACGCTCCCGACGAAACCGAGGTCGACACGCCGCTGATACCGCCGCCCGCGTTGGCTCGCAGCAGATCGGCCTTGGCGATGCGCGGGCCGTAACGCTGCAGCTCGATGTCCAGGTTGTTTTCAAGCGCCAGCGCGATGGCGTCCTGCATGGATAGATAGAGTTGGCCCGCCCTGAGCAACGATTCCAGCCGGTTCGAGTTGGCGAGATTGATGGGCGCTTCATCGTGGACCCGGTACGGGGCGAGGATCGGATTCCCACGGCCCGCCTCCGCCGGCGCGGAGGCCGGTGCCGCCTGCGTCATTTGCTGTGCTCCTGCCGGCGGGAGCGCCAGCAGCGTGGAAAAGAAGATGGCAAAACAAGATCGTGCGCGCTTCATGAACGTCCTTTCATTTGCAGATGGGGCTTGGCCGGCCATCAACATTAAGACGACGTCGAATACCCTCCGGTTGTTCCCGGTTTCTCAAATGGTAACGCAAGCGTGGAATAGTGTAGGATGCGTTTGATGACCGATCCCAACGCGATCATGCAATTATTCGAGCGCACCGGCGCTTATTTGCGCGGCCACTTCCGGCTCACCAGCGGCATGCACAGTCCTGAGTATCTGCAGTGCGCCAAGGTTCTGGCGTATCCAGAATATGCTGAGGAGTTGGGTTCTGGCCTGGCTGAAGCCGTGCGCCCACTCTGCGCCGGCCGGACGCCGAAGTTGGTGGTGTCGCCGGCGCTGGGAGGCGTGATTATCGGCCACGAAGTGGCGCGCGCTCTCGGCGCGCGATTCCTGTTCACCGAGCGCGAAGCCGGCGGGCAGATGACCCTGCGCCGCGGCTTCGTCATCGAACCGGGCGAAACTGCGGTGATGATTGAGGATGTGGTCACCACGGGCGGTAGCAGCATGGAAGTGATCAAGATCCTGCGCCAGTCGGGGGCGGAGGTGTTAGCCGCGGGTTCCATCATCGACCGCAGCGGCGGAGCGGTCGACCTGAGCGTGCCGCGCGCCGCGCTGGCCGTGCTGAAGGTGGTCGCCTATCAGCCCGATCAGTGTCCCTTGTGCCAACAGGGAATTCCGGTCGTGAAGCCCGGATCGAGGCCCACGGCGGCGTGAGAGTGCGGGCAGAACCGGGCCGTCGTCTCCAGGTCCGTTTTGCCCTAAGCGCGGCTGGATCAACTTGCGGCCTGCCGCTGAAGCATAATGTCAGCATCAGGTGACGGCACGAAATGCGCCATCGTTCTCGTCACAGCCGCGCTTTTGCCTGCCATCGCGGCAGCGCAGGCGTCCGGCAGCGAAGCTGTCTGGAACGAGTTTGCCGCCAGTCTGCAATCCGGCGGCAACACTTCATGGAGCGGGGTCCGCAAGTATTCCTAAAACGATGTGGAACGTTACAGCATCGCGGCCAGTTTCGCGAGGTCGCCGTGGCGCTCCCTGACCAGCGCTTCGCCTTGTAATTTCAGGCCGCGAAGATTTTCGGGCGAGGCGT
>Ga0116191_1000477_pt1 | contig 36171 bp, 38 predicted proteins | sample AD_UKC111_MetaG_FD_89897 | JGI IMG/M metagenome (GOLD analysis project Ga0116191, IMG submission 89897) | Active sludge microbial communities of municipal wastewater-treating anaerobic digesters from Hong Kong - AD_UKC111_MetaG | ecosystem: Engineered > Bioreactor > Anaerobic > Digestate... | reverse complement strand
ATTCTGCTCTGTAAGCTCCGCGATTTTCTGATTGATGTCCGCCACCTGCGCATTGTTTATATTGCGGTTTCTTTTTAAAGCTTGCAGCTGTTGCAGCATGGGGGTCAGGATAGTGGGGTAATGAATTTTCAGCTTGTTGTATAACCGAAGGAACGCTTCATAGATTTCAGCTTCAGGGATTTGGGTGATGGGACAGCAGGATTTGCTGTTATTATGGCTCCGGCACACCCAATAAGTTTTTCCGTTGCAGGTTTTTCGCTTAAATACGGAGCCGCATACCCTGCACCGGATTCTACGGCTTAAGGGGTATTCCGAACGTTTCGACATGGTGGGGAGTACTCTGCTTTGATTGAGCTGCTGGGCCTTCTCGAATATTTCCGGAGGAATAATGGGCGGATGGGAGTTTTTGAAGTAATATTTGTCTCGTTCGCCGTTATTCCGTTTCTTCCGGAAGGGCAGATCGGCGGTGGTGTATTTCTTTTGCAGGAGAGCGTCACCCGTATAACGCTCGTTTTTTAACATGTAGTCGATGGTGGTGCACTGCCATTTTTCCTTGCCGTCTCTTGTAGGATAGCCTATGGCGGTGATATCACGCGCAATCTCGTCCTTGCTTTTGCCGTTTAGGTAACTGTCAAAGATATAGCGGACGATCTCCGCCTCCTGTTCATGGATTTCCAGCCTTCCTTCCACAAGGCGGTACCCGAAGGGAGCCTTGCAGGTGATGAATTTACCAGATTTCATGCGGTGTTCGTAGCTCCAGCGCATGTTGCCCGATATGGACATGGACTCGTGCTGTGCATTCCCTGCGAAGAAGGTGAAGAGAAGCTCGTCCGTCATAGTAGCGGTGTCGATGTTTTCCTTTTCAAAGTAGACGCTGACACCGAGGGCCTTCAGCTCCCGGATGGTGGCCAGGCAATCCTTTGTATTGCGGGAAAAGCGGGAGACCGATTTCGTCAGTATGCGGTCGATTTTTCCTCTACGGCAGTCGCGGAGCAGTCGGAGAAAATCCTCACGTTTGTCCAGCCGCAGACCTGTGATGCCCTCGTCAGCGTACATGTCGACCATTTCCCAATCCTCATGCTCACGGATGAGGGCGGTGTATGCCTTGACCTGGGCGGCGAAGGAGTTTTCCTGATCGTCGGAGTCGCTGCTGACACGGGCATAGGCCGCGACACGCAGCTTTTTGCTTTGGTTTTGCTGGATAGGGTCGATGACGATAACCTGTGGAGCCTCCGGAGTGAGATTCTCTGCAAGCGCTCCGTTTATTATTTTTTGACATGCATTCACGGCTTTTGCCTCCTTTCTTTTTTTTGTCAACAACAGACACTACCACACAATCGTTTCAATAGCTATCCCAAAAACCGCTAAACAACCAGGATAGATGCACCAAGCAGTCCGGCAATGCGTGCGGCGGTCTTTTTACCGTCCTCGGCGGTGATTTTTCCAGTGGAAACCAGCCAGTTCAGGGCGTTTATGATACCAATATAGTCGGCGTTGGCGGTTGTTTTTTTCTTTGCATCTTCCATAGCGGCATCCTCCTATTTCAAGCCCAGACATGCCCACGGTACTGTTCAGCAAATTGGGCAAGCCGGATTTCACCCTCCATCGGGGAATAAATCCGGATACCCAGTTGGTCGAGTCCGCGAAGAAACTCCAGCATTTTCACGGTGTCCCGGCCTAGGCAGACTAGCCTTTTTACCAGCAGGACATCGAATTTCCCCTCCTCGGCGGCTTTCATGACCTCCATAATTCCGGCGCGCTCGAAATCCAGCCCGCCGCCAAGATCCTCAGAGCTTCCGACTACTACAAGGCCCAGCTGCTCGGCATAAGCATGCAGCTCCTTTTTCTGGCTCTTCAAACGGCCGTGTGCATCATCGGGCGCGTCAATCCGGCTGTAAGTCCAGGCGCGTTTCTGTTCTTCCCGGTTCCAACAGATTTGAGCTTCTTCTAACGCTTCCTTTTCCATCTTGTTTTCCTCCATTTCATATTTTGAATTTAATCTCAGAAGGATGCGGCAGGACGGAAAAATCCGCCCTGCCGCATAGTTTCCAAGATCAAAAAATGATCTGCTTGTTCTTCATTACGAATTGCCGCTTCTATTCGACACTACTTCCCGAAGCGAAAAAGCCTTGCGGCTCATAGGGCGGCAGCATAAACGGTTTGTGGTCGGCAAACCTCATAGGAATCTCACCTCTCCCAGGATCTCTGCGAGCCGCCCCCATTGCTTGAGTCTGTGGCTGGGCGGAAGTAGCATTGTCACTGTCCATTTCATTGCGATACAGCCCACCACAGTCCGTTTTATGACCGGGCGTTCCCGCTCGTCACCTTCGATGCCATCGGTTCGACGGATGCCTGTCACGCATCCGCAGGCAGTCATGGCGCGCCCGTCAACGTCGCTGCCGCTTTTCACACGGCTGGACAGCTCATGTATCTATGCTGCCGGATATGGATTTTTCAATGAGCAATAGGGGGAAGGATAGAAAAACCCCCTCACCTACTTCCACGTTGAGCGAGGGGGTTGAGCGGAAAAATTTTTACTTTTCCATAAGTTTTTTTAATTTACCGAGAATTTTAACCTTCCTGTCGTTGATGGTTCTTTGTGCTATCCCCGTTTCCGCCGACAGCCGGCGCTCGCTTTTGCCCTTGAAAAACAGCTCGGTGATTAGTTCCTGTTCTTCCGGGGTAAGCAGCTTGAGGCAGTTCAGCATTTTTTCGATCATAACGGCTTTCACAGCGGTATCCTCGACGCCTTCGGCATCGGAGGCAAACTGCCTGTTTTCCTCCAGAAGCCGGTCAAAGGAGTCCTCCCGGCTGGGGATGTATGTAACTGTTCCTTTGTTGTAGTCAATCCTGTATCTTTCCACCTTCAGGTCGTACTGCTGGTACTCTATCTTCCGGTCGCTCTTTACCAGCACCTCGATGATTTCATCGCTTAAACCGGGATATTTTTCCCGGTAATTCGTTTTTCTCTCAAACTTAGCCATAGGGCTTGTCCTCCATTTCGTGATTGTTGAAATCTGAAAATGAAGAACAAGCGGTGGGGAACGGCAGCCGACACAATTCCCCTTAATATGATAAAAAATGCTCATTTGGATGATATCCAAATGAGCATTATAGAATTTATATTTCGTATTTATATGTTCTGATAGTTCTACTTTACAGCCGCATCTGTCCTCTGACCAAAATAAACATTTTATAAAATGTCTGGGGTTAACTTCGGCGTATAAAGTGATGTCAGCTTTATCACGCCTGGCCGCTATTCAATAGCGGCCATTGTATTTTTGTGGCATACTGAATGAGCATAAAAACACCCTCCAAACATGTAAGCTTGGAGGGGAAGATTATTAGGGCATAAACGAACCCCCGCCATACTTACCGTTTTTTTTGTTGGCGGGTTGTGCACCTTATCCCGTTACTAATTCAATATAAATCGCAGAAATGCGGTTATTTTATACTAATGCGCTCTAATAATTCCTGTTTATATGGTTCTGTCATATCGTTTCACCATCCAAATAGGAACTGTAAACTATTATTGGAGGTGAACTAATGGAGCTTAATAATCTTGACAGACTTGGCAGTATTATAAAGACTGCACGAAAAACTAAAGGACTTACACGCGAACAGTTAGCCGAAATCATAAATATAACGCCTCGCTATCTCATGTCAATTGAGAATGAAAATAAAAAACCGAGTTACGATGTCCTGTTCCGGCTTGTCCGGGAGTTGGGCATATCTGCGGATACCATCTTTTATCCGGAAAACCAACATAGCAATACCGAGGTTGAACAACTCATAAGATTGCTATATCTGTGCGATGATCGTGAATTGAAGATAGCAACTGCAACAATAAGGGCATTATTAGACAATAAATAATAATCGAAGCAGTTATTGAGTATCAGACATCTTGTTGCTCACGTTAAAAGTAAAAACCTGCCGAAAAAAGGGCAGGTTTCAGGAACACATTCAATGTGGCAACCAGGCTATCATAGTGCTGCTTTTATCACCTTAGACCCTATGGCTTTGCGTCCTTGTCTTTAGACAATTTTGCCTTTAACTATATTCATTTGTAATTATTTTTTATTGCATTCTTTTAAATCAATTCAACAATTTCGGAATCGCCATAACCGAGAACATGAAGTCCGTTTATCATAAATGTAATCCGTTTTAAGATGTACTGCTCCTTAGTTTTTCAATAAAATTGTAGTCAATAGTTACTGCTCTCCTAATGCGTATTAGGGGAACGAGAACATCTTCCTATTTGTATTTGATATAGGTGCACAGAATGTCGGCTATTTGCTCGCCATGTAATAATGGCGAAATGGCTTTTTTGTGCATATTCATCTTTTTGATCTACTTGATTGCTCGCTTTTGCAACTAGCCACCCTATTATTAATAATCCACCAAGCAGGATTAACTGTTTTTATTCGTATTCAGCAATATGTTTTTCAGTCTTTGCCACGCATCGTTATACCTTAAAGACTTTAATTTTGGAAAAGCGCGAGCAAGCCTGATGTCTTGAAATCTACTAAGGTTGATCAGCTTTTTGATTCGCTCGTTATAAAATTCGCTTTCTTCAAATTTATCAAGCAGGGCGTTTTTTAAGCCATCCGCGCGTTTTGCGTACTGTTCCACAAAACGATTAAAGGCAGATTGAATTTCCTCAAGTCTGCCATTGAGAAGAAGTAAATGTCGGACTGTTATATATAAATCAAGCATGAAGGCAAGAAAAATAAAAATAGTGGAAACAATAATCGCCCAATCGGGCAATTGATTTATGTGGCTGTCGACAAAGGGATGAATATATTTTATTAGCAGCACCGATAGGATACCGAAAACTACTGCTCCCAATAGGCATACCCGGCCTCGAAAATTGAAGCGATTAGAGGAATAATCCCACCATTTAGCATGAAACAGTTTTTCAAGCAATAAGGCAGTAATATATTCGACCATACAGGTTAATAGCATACCGGCAAAGAACAAAATTATGATATTATCCGTTCTCTGATTCAAAACAAATATGGAAGCTAAAGCTCCGAAACCATATACCGGGCATACAGGACCATTCAAAAATCCGCGATTCACAAGGCTTCTTTCACCTATTGAGCAGACAGCAGATTCATAGACCCATCCAAGAAAGCTATATGTAATAAGCCATAAAAAATATTTTGATAAAATAATAAGCAAAGAAACCCTCCTCAATAATGAGTATAAGTAAAGCTATGTTTTCTTTGTAAACTCCGTATGATAGTTAAAACAGGTGATAACAACTTTTCCTTTTCCTCATAGGACACGTAATCTTTGCTTGGGATTCGGGTATTTGAAAAGCCAATTCATCTGTTTCTTCCATAACTTATATTTAGGCTATTTTTCACTGCCAAAGAAGAACACTCCAATCATATCAGGACCGGTATGAGCACCAATGATCGGTCCAACATTACTAATAACTACATTTTTTATTGCAAATCTTTGTTTAACTATGGATGCAAGGATACCTGCATCTTTGATGCAGTCTCCATGGACGATAAAGACCGTCTGTTCCTCTGGTTTAACACAGAATTTTTCCATACGCTCAACAAGCTCTCCGAGGGACTTGCGGCGTCCTCGCGCTTTCCCTCTCAGGATAAGATGTCCTTCCTTATCAACATGAAGAATGGGTTTTACGGAAAGCATAGTGCCGACTATGGCTGATGAAGCGCTTAATCTGCCTCCGCGCTTTAAGTGATTCAAGTCATTAACTGTAAACCAATGGCACAGGTGATTGCGGTTTTGAAGCGCCCAATCATGCAGCTCATCTATGCCTAATCCTTCATGCTTTTTTAGCGCGGCGTGATATACAAGCATACCCTGTCCTGTGCTGGCACAGCGTGAGTCCACGCAGTACACCTTTCGCTCAGGATACCTTTCCATCAATTCTTCTGCGGCTATTATCGAAGATTGATATGTGCCGCTCAGTCCTGATGAGAAGGCTATGTAAAGAATATCCAGACCGCATTTTAATGCAGGCTCAAAGTGCTCCCCAAAATCCGAGCTCTTGATCTGCGACGTTTTAGCCATACTCCCCGAGCGGAGCATCTCATAGAATTTGGAATATCCAAGTTCTCTGCCGTCAGGATAGTGTTTGTAGCTTTTGCCCTCTATTTCAAAACTCATAGGAATGACGGAAATATTATGATTGTTAATGAGCTCTGTCGGGAGGTCAGACGCCGCATCGGTAAAAATAGCATAATCGTTTATCATAGCAAGCTCCCTGCACCACGGCAGCCGCCTTTATGGCAAGCGGCACGCCAGAATGAATCTCCCTGGCTGGAGAAAAGCGCCGGTTTCTTTCAACCAGCGACCTTCCGGGCCTCATCACTGCACTTCGTACAACCGGCACAGCCGTGCGACTCGGCCCACAGCCGTTCCGCGGTCACGGCCCATTTTTCCGCGGCGTTCACACATTTGGCGCTCAAATCCTGAACATCTTCCGGTTTTATTAAGTCCGTGGAGGACGCACCGGTTGCCTCGACGATTTCCCTGAGGCGCTCCGGATTATCCAGCAACGGGCATGGCCGCAGATGGTTGTCGTTAAAGGGCTGGTTTTTATGGTATTGCATAAACAAAGGAGATTGCAGCGCCTCCAGCAATGTCTTTTTATATATGTTGGAATCCGCATAGTGGGTAAAGGCGCACGGCTCTATGTCGCCCGCGGCGTTGATGTGCAGATATCTGCGCCCGCCGGCGATGCAGCCTCCAGCGTATTCGCCGTCGTTCCAGAAATCCATGGTAAACATCGGCTTTGTTTCGCGGAAATGGCGGATCTGGCGATACATGAACTCGCGCTGCTCGGGAGTCACCATCAGGTCGGGAACCGCGTCTGCTCCCACCGGCATATAGGTAAAAAACCATGCAAATTTCACACCTTTGTCGATCATGAAATCGAAAAACTCCTCGCTGCCGATCACCTCGGTGTTATAGCGCGTATAACAGAGCGAAGCGCCGAAGACGAGTTTTTTCCGTTTGAGTATCTCCATGGCGCGGATGACCGCCTGATAAGTGCCCTTGCCACGGCGGGAATCCGTCGCCTCCTCAAAGCCCTCGATGCTGATGGCGGGTACGAAATTTTTAACGCGCAGCATGTCATCGGCAAACGCCTCGTCAATCAGCGTGCCGTTCGTAAACGCAAGGAACTGACAGTCGCTGTGCTTTTCACAAAGACGGATAATATCCTTTTTGCGGACAAGCGGCTCCCCACCGGAATAGAGGAAGAAATATACCCCCAGTTTCTTGCCCTGCTGGATGATGCTGTCCAATGTCTCATAGCTCAAGGACAGCTTGTTTCCGTATTCGGCCGCCCAGCAGCCGGTGCATTTGAGGTTGCAGGCGGAGGTGGGGTCCATCAGGACTGCCCATGGGATGTTGCAGTCGTACTTTTCCCGGTTTGCCTCCTGTATGGGCCATCCGACAAAGTTTTCATTCAGTATGAAGTTGTTGAAAAATGCCTTCCGCACCCCAGGATCAACGTCCATCCACATGCTGAGGATCAGCCTGTACCAGTTATTGTCCTTGTCCTCGATGACCTTGCGGACTGCGTTTCGCTGACCCTTCATGGTGTCCTTCTTATCTAAGCGATCCATCCAGTTCATGAGTTTCGGAATGTTCTTTTCAGGATTGGAATTCAAGTAGGCATATGCCAGCTTCAGCCCTGCGGAACTGATTATTTTGTTCATAATACAACCTCCAATACAAATTTCTCTACGATTTTATCTACGATGAAGTGTATCATATCGCAATATCCTGAGTAATTAGACAAAAAAAGCTTGTGTAAAGAAACTTTACACAAGCGAATATCTGTCAATAGAGCGCATCTCCCTTTTGGGGTATATTAAAAATATACTTTATTGTCCAGAAGGGAGTTGTTTGGTGTTGGAATTACAGCATAGGCTGATAAGGCAGACGATCAATATAGCAATCAGCAAAGCTATGGAAGATATGAAGGGCAATACAAGACGCAGCATCAGAAATCTGCTTGATTTGGGCCTGCTTTTTTCAACAAGTGAAAATCAGAAATGGTTCTTCAATACCGCCAAAAAAGTCATTGCCAATCCGCAAAATCCTTATAATGCGCTGGCTGCCAGAATGATCGCCGATGTTGATCATGAAACAATCAAAAAAGTCGGTTTGAATCTTGGCTACAGCAGCCTTACCTATGGCGCAAAAAAGCTGCGAAATTGGCAGGTCGCGATGGATTGTCGGTTTCCATGGCTTGTAATTTTTGATATCTCTGAATCCCGTCCCGATGTTTTCTCCCGGTTGGAAAAGCTCGTATATGAGGGCCGGGAATTAGGCATTTACAGCTATATCTTATGCCCGCATGAAGCAGACGATATTGTTGCACTGTGCAGGATCGCAAAGCAGTTTGACGAATGCCTGTTCGTATTCAAAATTTCTTCCGCCCTGATTACAGACCAAACTGCCATGGCCCTCGGCGGAATCCATAACACTGCGGTTTCCATACAGGCAGAGGCCGCGGACTTGAAGCTTGAAAACCCTGCAAACGCTTTCCGGATATTAAGGCAAAATCGCTGTCTATACGGTTTTCATGTGACCTATAACGGAGATAATATGAGAAGTCTGACCACGCCGGAATACATCCGCTGCGCGATTGAGCTCGGCAGCATATTCGGTATATATATTGCCGGCGATGGTGTTTCAGACGCCTGCAGGGAAGCCGTATATACCTTCGCCTGCAAGGAAAGAGGCGAATTCGGGCAGCCCTTGATCGCATTGGAATGGTGTAACGATATGCGAAATATCAGTGAAAAAATACTGTCCGGCGGCGGATACATGCCGATTCATTTGGCCGAAAAAGCTTATGACGAATACAAAAAAGCAAAAGATGCGCTCACATACTCTCTTATGGAAATGATTCGGAGCATGCAGCCCTGCACGAGCTTTCAATAAAGATAAAGTTTCCCTTTTGTGTAAAGGGGCGTGTTAGGGGAGGCACGCAACACTTATGAAAAAGCCTGCCGAAAATATTTGGAATGCACCAAACATACTTACGATATTAAGAATTGCTTTAATACCTGTATATATCGTTTTCTATGGAAAAGGAGATTATTATGGGGCCCTATCGGTATTTCTTGCGGCCAGCCTGACAGATTTTCTGGACGGGAAAATTGCACGAAAACACCATTTGGTTACCAACTTCGGGAAGCTGATGGATCCTCTTGCCGATAAGCTAATGTGTATTACGGTGCTTTTTTCTCTTACATTGTCGGGGATGGCACATTGGATTCCTGTGGTTTTTGTAATAGCAAAAGAGCTTTTGATGTTGATAGGTGGTGCTTATCTGCTGAAAAGAGGCATTGTGGTACAAAGCCAGATGATTGGAAAAGCAGCTCAGTGGTTATTTTTTGCTGCCCTATGTTTGAGTTTCTTCCATAATTTTTTTGCATGTTGGATACTGCCTTTGGATGTTATACTGCTATGGATAGCTGTAATAATGGCGTTACTGGCGTTAATATTTTACGCTGTCAAAGCTTCTAAAACTGCTAAAGCAATCAAATAGAAAGAAAAAAGGTACATAGAAAAAGGAGGTGTTTCAAATCCCCAAAATTTATAAGGAAAAGGATGTCCTGACTGCTTCAACGGAACTGTTTGCTTTCATTTTTTCCCATTTTAAACACCTATATCTCTGTGTTTCCGGTGGCAAGGATTCATCCGTTATGCTCCAACTATGTGCGGAAACTGCACGCCGGAAAGGCAGAAAATTCAGCGTGTTGTATATCGATTTGGAAAGCCAGTACCGGGCAACCATTGAGCATATTGAACGATTACGGCAGATCACGGATGATGTGATAAATCGGTTCTATTGGTGTTGCCTGCCTCTTTCTCTGCGCAATGCAGTATCCGTTATCCAACCCACATGGATATGCTGGGATGCAAAAGAACGAGATAGATGGGTTCGGGACATGCCAACATATGATTGTGTCATTCATTAAAACAATCTGCCCACTGATTGGACATGGTTTCGTAAAGGGATGGAGTTTGAAGAATTTACTTTTGAGTTCAGTCAATGGTTTCAAAAGCAGGTGGAGGAGCCGGTGGCGGTTGGTATCGCAATTCGGAGTGATGAAAGCCTGAACCGCTTTAATACTATTATTAACACTACAAAAACGACTTTTCAAGGTCATGGCTGGACAACAAAGCTTCATACGGCCAGCCCGGATTGCGATGTCTATCATTTTTATCCTTTGTATGATTGGAAAGCAGAGGACAAATGGGGAGCTGTCAGCAAGCTTAATCTTGAATTTAACGAAATTTATGAGCTGATGTATAAAAACGGCTTGAGCATTCACCAGCAACGACTGTGCCAGCCTTATGGTGACGACCAGCGAAACGGCCTCGACCAATTCCGTGCGCTCGAACCTGATACATGGGAAAAGGTTGTAAACCGGGTGCATGGCGTGAATTTTGGAAATATCTATGCAAGGTCATCCCTGTTGGGCAATATAAAATCAGAAAAACCTCCAGGCATGACTTGGCAGCAATACACCGTATTTCTACTTGAAAGCTTGGGTCTATATGCCCCTGAGTTAAGGGATCACTATTATCGAAAGATAAAAATTTTTTTTATTGGTGGTATCACCATTATAAGATTAGGATTGAAGATATACCGGAAGAAGCTGATTCTAAGCTGGAAGCTTTGCACAAATGTCCAACATGGAGACGGATCGCACGCGCTATCGAAAAGAATGATTTTTGGCTCAAACGGCTTAGTTTTGCCCCAACGAAAACAGATGTTCAGCTTTTACTGCAATTGAGAAAAAAGTACCGGAACCTGATTCGTTTGGAGGATGCGCAGGACAAGCATATTCGAGCAGCAATGATGGAGGATGACCATGGAAAGGATTCAATGCTTTGAAGGGAAGTATGATAAGACTCTTTTTTACTCAAAAATGGGGCGGTTCTTTGCGGAGGAACGATATATCCGGCAGATGCCCTACCTGCGTGACGAGGCCGACAGGGTTTGGTTTCTGACAGAAAAAAACGGACAGGTCATTGCTTTTTCGTCCCTGCGGATCATGGATAAATATATCCTGTTCACAACGGAATATGTGGAGGCAGGATACCGCAGGCAGGGATTATTTAAGGCATTGACGGATGTCCGGTTCGAGTATTGCCGCGAATTGGACATGCCTGTTCACACGGCAACCAATATCGAATTTATAAAGGACTACTACATACGGCAGGGGTTTGAAGTGTATAGAACGACCAAGCACTATTGGTTTTTATGTAGCGAATGTCAGGAGGTTGCACATGAAATCGAACAAAGAGACAAAATCCAGAGATTGCAATTCGGAGCTTGAGGATTGTATTGAACAGATTAAACTGCTTCTTGCGCCCATGGAACTGCATGAAAAGGTACTGGCACTAAATCGGATTCGGAAAGCATTAAGCGAGAGTTCCCCGTTTAACGATCCAGTTGATCTTGTGGAGTGGATTCCGGCTGAAAAGGTACAGTCGAACGATTACAATCCCAATAAGGTTGCGCCCGACGAAATGGAACTACTTTACACTTCTATTCGCTTGGACGATTTTACTCAGCCGATAGTAGCCTATTGTATCGACTCTGATCACTACGAGATTACGGACGGTTTCCACCGCAATAAGGTCGGTAGGTATCCTGACATCGCGGAAAAACACAACGGTTATTTGCCCTTATCCATTATCGATAAGCCATTGGATGAACGAATCGGCTCAACCATCCGCCACAACCGGGCAAGGGGAACCCATTAGATCCAGTCGATGAGCGATATTGTTATCACTTTAACAAAAATGGGCTGGTCAGAAGTCAAGATAGGAGAAAATTTGGGCATGGAGTTGGATGAAATCATCCGTTTAAAGCAAATCAGTGGGCTGAAAGAAGCGTTTCAGAATCACACTTTTTCCAAGTCTTGGACAGAATTTGAGCATAAATACTATAGATAAGATGGAGTTTTGCAAACTTGCATGAACAAGAGAGTGCCGCTATGACAATAGAAAAAAGAAAAAACTTTATTATTAACATCATTTACTTTGCCCTGATAATCGCCATTGTTTATATTGTTATAAAATATGTGCTCGGCTTGTTGATGCCTTTTATTATTGGTTTTATAGTGGCCTTACTTTTGAAGCCGGTAATAAATTTTGCATCAGAAAAGTTGCATGTTCACAAAAAGGCCGTCGCTGTTGCCCTTATTTTGCTGTTCTATGGTACAACAGGCTTTTTTCTGTCTTGGATCGGCATAAGGCTTCTCACTGAACTAAAAGATGGCATCATCAAACTCCCGGAAATCTATTCGGTGAATATTGAACCCGCAATCCATAAAATTTTTGAAAATGCGGAAGAAATAACCGCTAAACTTGATCCTATGATGGTTCAGGCCATTCAGGATATGGCGACTTCTTTATCCCAATCCGTGGGGTCGGTCGTTTCAAAAATTCCCTCAACAGTAATTGAGTTCATATCATCTTCGGTGTCTTCTTTACCCAGCCTGTTCCTGGGAATCATATTTGCAGTCATTTCATCCCTGTTTTTTGCTATGGATTACAGTAAAATTACAGGTTATGTCGCAAGGTTGTTTCCTTCCCAAAATCAGAACCTTTTAGTTGAGATAAAAGCTTTTGCCACTGGCATCGGCTTAAAGTATGTAAAGGCTTATGCTACTCTGATGGCTGTAACCTTTACTGAGCTTGCGTTAGGGCTTTCTCTCTTGAGGGTGGACAGGGCGATAGCCATTGCCGCGCTGATTGCCGTTATCGATATACTGCCTGTGCTTGGCACAGGCGGCGTTGTAGTTCCATGGATCATCATTGAGCTTATAAAAGGCAACATGTCGTTTGCCGTTGGGCTCGCGGTATTATACCTTATCATAATTGTAGTCCGTAATATATTGGAACCTAAATTGGTAGGAAAACAAATAGGGCTGCATCCTCTTGTCATGTTAATATGCATGTATGTCGGCTTAAAAATCTTTGGATTTATCGGGATATTTGTTCTGCCTGTTGCCATAGTCATAATAAAGCATCTTTATGATAATGATAAAATACGTTTTTTCAAACAATAGCTTGATACTGATTGGACGGGAGCCGGGCTGAATGAGTGTTATAATCGACAAATTTGGCAGAATAGTAGGCGACAGTATACATGATGACGGGCGGGGGCGCGAAGAACGCCGGCGTTGTGCGGGCGTTGGAAGAAAAGCTCGGATGTCCGGTATCACTGCTGGAAGAGCCTGAAATCTGCGGCGCGCTCGGTGCGGTGCTCATCGCATGGGAAGACAGCATAGTAATACGTTATTGCTAATATCGATTGCCCTGAGACATACCTCAGGAAAATTCCATGACCGTAAACGGATTATCCTGTGAATTGAGCAGAAGGATATACCATTTTGCCGATTGGTCCTCTATTAGTTTGGGATACAACAGATCCCCATACTTTGCAGGCGTCTTGTATTCGATTCTCAATCTGTTGATCACAAAGTTCTCCGGCAAAAGCTCCAATGCAATCTCAATATATTTCACATTGTTCATATGGTGGTATAGATCGATATCATTGCGTCTGACTGCGACAGCATCCAGACGCTGACCGGGCATATTCGGTACAATAATCTTTTTGTCCAGATACTCCATGTCAATTTTGTCATCTATGGTAACCTTGTCGATTTCACTCTGTGGCAGTCTGGCCATTTTGCCCGTATCCATATTTACAAATGCTCCGACGCTCCATGTCAGCAGGCAGGGCCGGCCATCTTCACCATATAGAACCGTATTCCGATACCCAAGAAAACTCTTGCATGAAAAGACACTCGTCTTTACGGAAATCCGTTCGCCGCATATCGGTAGCCGTACAATATCGACCTGCCTCGATACGACAAACATACCCAGGTTGTTATCGGCAAGAAAGCCCCGCAAGGAAGGCTCTGATTCCGTCCATAACAGAGAGCAGTCCTGAATGATGTCCATAGCTCCCGTCAGCTTCATTATTCCATTGGTGTCCGTCCGGCTGGCGCAAACACGATCCTTTAATATGTACAAATCAAACTCACTCCCGACTTAACATTATAATATCATTTCCGACCTTCTTATTTCCCGAATGTTTTTCACAGCCAAGACAAACAGAGAGCGTATGGTCTGATAAACAAACTTCCTTGTCTCATCATCTATGCCTCTGATTGCGCCGAGTACGGCAACAGCCTTTTTAGGCCAATCTCCCGTCAGATCATAAAATGTTGTAGCGTTTGTTGCCTTGATGACACTAAAAAGAGTATTCACAAACAGTTCCCGTTGTTGGTCGTCAAAGGAGTTGACCCATTGGTTCAGTGTTCCATTCATATAAAGAGCGCTTTTTTTCACGGATTGTACATATTGAAAATCGCTGCCGTCAACCAGCCACGAAAAGGGGTCGTGCTGCATAAACCAGACGCGATTGCTTTTCACTACAGAATAGTTTTCCTGATTCTGCAAAAGCATTCCGATGATGGACGATTGCGGCAAGGTTTTGTTGATCCGGTCTTTCATAACTAAATAGTCGTTGCTTAAAAAAACCTCGTCCCTGAATCCGGGTCCGTCATGACTAAAAACATGTGTGATCCTGTCCTGAACCGACCAGCGGCATTTTATAGAGGAATAGACCGCAATATTACCACCTTTAGAGTGGCCGCCAATTTTCAATTTGCACGAAATTCTGTCGGCAACGGTATTCAGGTATGCGACACCTTCCTCCTGCGACGGAATAGGGCTGGTGAACGCCATATTAAAATCCTCTTTCCATCCGATAAAGGTTGAATCGGTTCCACGATAAGCGATATAGGCTGAACCAACATCCAGTAAACATGTAATGGCCGAGAACTGCTTCTCAGCCTTGTCATCTATTTTATTGATATAAAAAACCATTTTAATGTCACGAAATCTTGAATTGTTTGCCAGCGCAAAAAATAGGCGCTGGTTGCTTTTACTATCCCATGTGCCATGAAACAATGTGTCTACATTTTCCATATTTGCTATTTCTTTTATGCTTACCGGCATTGTGGCGTCAGATATACCGGAGACAAAACCATTAAAATTCAGATATGCTAACTTTGATAAGGCCAGGCTATCAACCGCATTGAATGGTCTGTTTCCAAGAGTATCATTTTTTTCTGTTGCATAATCTATAATGTTTTTCATATCACCTACTCCTATTTCAATCTTAGAATTTTCAATCTTAGAATGCTTTACATGCGGCTCGGTTTCACACTGCAAGAACTAATCACTGGAAAATTAAGAATAATACGACCTATCGTATTGATTCCGGCTCTGTCGGATTTTCCATAGATATCTTTTTACTCTGGCTTTCCAGTTCGCTAAGGATGCTTCCGTCAAATATGCTGCGCATTTTCGTTATATACTCTGCCGGATCATCTTTCATGCCATTGTTGGCCCATCGTACAATCAGGCCCACAAAAGCAGTGGAAATAAATTCGGCAATAAATCCCCATCTTTCTTCTTCAAACTCTGTGTTTTTGATGTTCTCTATTACAGATATTGAAATATCGCGTATGTAATCATGCAGATATTCCTGAAAAGAGTTTTGCCCGGTTGTGTTGAGAGCCTTAATATAAAACGTTTTATTCTGCCGCATATAATTACACAAATCTGTTAGACCGTCCATCCAATGCTCCACCTTGTTATAAGAGCTCATGAAACGGGCAGTCTCGGTATAATAAATCCAATTCATAAGATCATACTTGTCCTTGAAATGATAATAGAATGCTTGCCTTGTCAACCCGCAATCATCTACAATATCCTTCACGGAAATCTTATTGAAAGAAGTCTTTGCCATCAGCCCTTTTAAGGAATTAGCAAGGGCCAGTCTTGTTATATTTGAATCGGACATTACAACCCCCTCCCGAATGAAATCCGAAATATATTTTATTGTGTATCCGTCTGATGTAATTCGCTACAATCATTTTTGTTTTGCGTTTTTCCGTCAGCACGTTTTTTCAGTACAAATCTGTTTATAAACATCTGCTGCACAATTTGATAAACATTCCCCGCAATCCAGTAAAGGCCCAACCCGGCAGGGACTGTAAAAGCAATAACTCCGCTCATGATGGGTGAAATCAAAGCCATGTTATTTTGCATGGACGCCTGCATCTGATCTACGTTTGCTTTCGGCGTATCCTTCATGGAATATTTTACTGAAATATAGGATGTGAGGGCCGACAACACCGGAATCAAAAGCAAAAGAAAGCTATGTATGTTTGTATCGGGGCTGATATAACTGCCGGGATTCCAGGCGGGTACTGCTCCAAGATTGATACCCAAAAAATTCATATTCAGTAAATCTTCCGGTTTCAGCAAATTGGATACCGCCGCAAGTTGTTCCGAATGGCTATTGAAATAAGTAATAACGCTCAGATCTTTCATATTCGCAATTTTTTCGGCGCCCTGCGGTATCAGCGCATAGAGCTGCGTGATAATTTCAGCGGATTTCCCGTCCATATACTTCAAAGGCTGAGAGATCACATAATACAGCGAAAACAAAATCGGCATCTGTATCAAAAGGGGAAGGCAGCCTCCGGCCGGATTTACCTTGCTTTCCTGATATAGTTTCATCAGTTCCGCGCTTTGCTTTTCCTTGTCGTCTTTATATTTCTTTTGAATTTCCTGCATCTGTGGCTGAAGCTCGCCCATTTTTGAGGTCGATTGTACCTGCTTTATGGTCAGGGGAAGCAGCAGCGTTTTTATTCCCGCTGTGAAAAGTATGATTGCGATCCCATAATTCTGAAACGCAATGTTATCATATATAAATTTTAAGGTAGCTCCCAGTGGGATCGCAATAAAATCAAGCATACTATTACAATTCCTTCCTCAGAGGATGCGTTAACAGCACAACAGGCTTTGAAGTCTGCGTACATTTCTTCTTTCTCCAAAATTGAAAATTTCCATAAATGCACAATATTTATCTGTTGCGGCTACAATGTATGCCTCCTTGTATTTAGGCGGCGTAATTGTCAAAGGCCACATATGCTTGCTTATAACATCCTGTTCCAGTTCGTTCAGATGGAAATACTTATTCGCATTCTGCAACGCGATACGGGGATGCGCAAAGCCATGCAGTCCTTTATATGGTTTTGCAATATGCCAGTCATACAGAAAAAAATCGTGTAGGAGTCCGCCTCTAGCCGCAGACCGATAATCAAACCCCAGCCTTCTGCAAATAAGATAGCTGTTGTACGATACGTAAAGGCTATGCTCCAGGCAATCAATGTTGCTGTGCTGTGTATAATTTTTCATGGACCTGACCATTTCATGGTTTATCAAATCGTTTATACAGTTCAGGTATCCCATATCTGCCGAGGAATCCGGTTCCAGTCTTAATTTAGTAATAATCCAACCAACCATTGGCATTGCTCCTTTTGTTTTTATATTTTCAGCGGCGTGACCGAATCATGGAAATGATAAGTCCTAAGATGATAATGACGGCCAATGCCAATCCCGTTTTTAATACGGTAATATTGAAAAAATACATTTCGGCGCTCGTATCCGCGCTAAGGCCGGAGCTGATCAAGACCCCGGCAATGATAATACTTACGGCAAGCAATATCACGCTGAAGGACATTCTGTTGAAGATCCGCTCCAATCGCCTTTGAAACGTATTCATTTCTTTCATTTCAAATTGAACGGTAAAGTCCTCGTTTTCCGCTTTGCGCAGGATGTTCCGCATTGCGCCTGGAAACTCACTCAATAGCTTTTGGTAATTCAATAAACTTCTTTTTATTTCGTTCTTTATTTCCTTGGCCGAAAAAGACTGATAAACCAGCTTTTTAGCAATGGGCTCTGCGACGACGAGAGCGTTGATCTCGGGAGACAGTTTTTCCAGCAGTCCCTGAAGCGTTCCCAACGTCTTAGCTAATAAGGCGAATTCGCGGGGTGTTTTTACATGATTCAAAAATGCTATCTGAAAAACTTCATGCAACAGCTCGTCGATTTTCATCTCATTCATCGGCATGGTCAGGTATTTCCCGATGAGCGCATCGACATTCTTTTGAAAATTCTTCATATTGCTTTGACTGGTTATAGCATCCATATCAACGATTGCATCGACTACCATTTGGCTGTCCCTAAAGACGACCCCGATAAAAAAATCGGTGACGGCACTTTTCCGGGCTTCACTGAGCCGGCCTACCATTCCCAAATCAAGAAAGACTACGGTGCCGTCCGGCATAACCTGAATATTGCCCGGATGGGGGTCTGCGTGGAAAAAACCGTCCCTGAGTATTTGATTGCATATGGACGTCGCAAGCCTCTCGGCAACTTTTCTCCGGTCAATGCCCGCCTGATCCAATCCTTCTAAATCGCTGATCTTAATGGCTTCAAAATACTCCATGGTAAGAATGCGTTTTGTCGTGTAAATCCATTTGACCCTTGGAACCATGACGCCTTCATCCCGGCCGAAATTACGCATGAAGGTATCAGCGTTTTCTCCCTCTTTCGTAAAATCCAGTTCAGCTTTTATAGTCTTTTCAAAATCCGTCACCATGCCGCTGAAATCATAAAGTTCCCCATATTTTGTGTGATGGTCCATAAAATGTGCCATACTCTTCAAGATATCCAGGTCCAAATCAATGATTTTTTCGATGCCCGGTCTTTGAACCTTCACGGCGACTGGTTTTCCTGAGAACAGTCTTGCGCGATGGACCTGGGAAATGGAGGCTGCGGCCAGCGGCTCCTTGTCAAATTCTTGATAAATATGCTCCAGATTGTCGTTAAATTCAGTTTCAATCAGCGCCTTCACTTCGGAAAATGGAAACGGCTGCACTGAATCCTGGAGTTTTTTCAGTTCTTCAATAATATCATCAGGCAGGATATCCTGCCTGATGCTTAAAATCTGGCCCAGCTTGACAAATGCCGGCCCCAGTTCCTCCAAGGCCAGCTTCAGGTGTTTGCCCGCGGAAGCTTCGGCATTGTCAGGTACGGCGCCGGCATCTGGAATTCTGTTTTTTTCTTTGAATGGATGACGGGACCTGAACCGCCTGAACAGCATTCCGAATCCGTGCTTTGTAAAAACAGCGATAATCTCCCTATATCTTTTGATGCGCATGTGCCTGTAATCCATCATTTCAACTCCCGCATAGCAAAATGTTTTCCGTTGGACTTCACGTCCCTTTCTTAATCTACTGGCGCTTCGGCATCCTGTTTACTTTATATTTCCATTATTAGAGAATCCTTGTTCCGTGAGTGCTTGTTGTATCTGTTCTCTTACAATTTCTCTGATTTCATCCTTTGTGACAATATCTTCTTTTTTGGCGACATGCACATTATCCAGAGCTTTTGCGACCTCGCTCTGAATCATTTTTTTCAGTTCTTCCCGTTGTTCTTCGCCTCTTTGAACGAGTTCGCCTGCAAACTGCCGGGCGTCTTTTTTTGCCACTTCACCTTTGTTGACCAATTCTTCCACCAATTCTTCAATTTTTTCCCGAGAATACACCAAAAGTCCCAAGCCCAGGTTGATTGATTTTTCAAATGAATTTAACATGAGAAACACTCCTTTAATTTAATAAATTTTCTGCCAGATTTAAAGATTCAAAGGCGCTGTCCCGGTCGGAACTAAGGATTATTTGAATAGATGTTCCAAATAATGTGCCGAAAACCAATTTGGCTATGCACTTCGGAGAACGCCCCATCAAGCTTTTGTTGGCTATGGTGTCAACCGACAGATTACTTTCGATGATTTCTGTTATAGCATTAAATAGGCTATCCAGTTGTTCCCTGAAAGACGGAATCCACAAAGACTGTGCTGTAAAATCAATAAAAAGCCTTAATAGCTTGGGTTTTTCTCTAATCAGTTCCTTAAAATATCTCACGAGGGACGCGAGTTTATCTTTCGTATCGGCGGTAGATTTTAAAGTAGTCTCTATTTCGTTTAAGTATTGATCCATCATCATATTGATAACTTCGGTGAATAATTTTTCTTTATTTTTGTAGTAGTACGCAAGCTGGCTTAATGCGACTCCGGCTTCATCGGCTATATTACGCATGGAAACATTGGCATAGCCCCTTGTAGAAAGGCACTCAAAGGCTGTCGTAAGGATTTTCACCGATGTATTCTCTTTATTTGTTTTTTGCTGCATTATTACACCTCCACAAAATAGTTCGGACGTTTGTTCTAATTTTAACATAATACTTTTCTTTTGTCAAGCGATCCACCTGTGTCTTGCTTTCCTGTTGAAAGATCAGTTTTAATCACTTTTTGAACCTATAATAAATGCCACCCTATCCACGGGGCTTTATCAGCAGGTGGCAGGAAACATTTTGCGTTATGAAATTTAGGATTCCTTTCTAAACTACGTTACCAAAACGTCTCTCCTGAGTACGGTACACTTCTATAATTTTAATGAGTTCTTCTTCTGTAAAATCCGGCCAAAGTGTATCTGTAAAAAATAATTCTGTATACGCCAACTCCCATAATAAATAATTAGAGAGTCTGCTTTCTCCCCCAGTACGGATGAGCAGATCAGGTTCCGGTATATTTGCCGTATCCAGATAAGTAGAGATCATTTTCTCTGTAATATTTCCTTGTAAAACGGAAGCATCCTCCATCATTTTTTGGATTGCTCGTTTAATTTCATCTCGGCCGCCATAATTGAAGGCTACCTGCAGGTGTAGACCCTGTTGTGAGCAAGTCATAGTTTCCGTCCGAGAAATGATATCTTGGAGGGAAGAATTTAACTTTGTTTTATCACCTATTACCGTAAACTTAATCTTATTTTCTATGAATTCCAAACAAGTATCTTTCAGGTAATTATAAAACAGTTCCATTAAGGCAGATACCTCTTGTTCAGAGCGTTTCCAATTTTCCGTCGAAAAAGCATAGACAGTCAGATACCGAATACCTAACCGGCTACAAGTCTCCGTCATTCTCCTTAAATTCTCACAGCCTTCTTTATGCCCATAAATTCTAGGCATTAACCTTTTTCTTGCCCATCTGCCATTCCCATCCATAATCATTGCAATATGGACAGGCATATTATTTTTGTATTCTATCATCCTTACCTCCACATATCAGAATCAAACCATCTGCAAGTTTATATCCGTTTAAATAGTAAACGTTTGTTGCTTTTACCTCATATGTTTATTATAATATATACTAAAGAACAGTTACAATGGCTATTTAAGCGCACTTGTGATACTTAAGCCACATAAAATGCTATATTTGTTACATATATGATTGGGAGGTATTATGAGCGATATATACAATACTGACCGGCTGGATCGGCGCTGTATTAAAACGAGAAAAGCAATTAAACAAGTTTTTATTCGGCTTATGACAGAAAAAGATATAAATAAAATTACAATTAAAGAGATTGCAGACGAAGCAAATATCAACAGAAAAACTTTTTATTCCCATTATACAGATGTAAACGGGGTGCTGGATGACATCGAAAACGATGTACTGGAACAACTTTGCGGAATAATTGAAAGCTTTGATATTCAAAAAGCTATTTATAACCCTTATCCGATTTTTAAGGAACTGACTAATATCATAAATAATGATTTTGACTTCTATAAATATCTTCTTCAATCCACATCTGACAGCAGATTGCTGGAGAAAATAAAGCATATACTGAAAAAAAGAATTATTGAAATTGCGGGACTCGAAATAAATAATAAAGAAATGCTGCCATATGCAATTGAGTTTGCAGTATCCGGCATACTATCCGTGTATCGAGAATGGTTCAATTCTGACCGGAGGTATTCACTGGAAGAAGTATCCGATTTTGCAGGTTCATTGACTTTTAATGGATTATATACGATTTTTAAATAAAAAAGTGTGGTGAAAAGCCTTCCAGCAGGCTTTTCGCCATTTGTTTTTGAATCCATATAAGTGTAAGCATTTTTGAATGACTATATGAAAGCGAGGAGGTGGCGTGGTTTGAGTCTGCAGCATCTTATCACTTACACCAGAAAAAATCATCACGATTTATCCGAATAAGGCTTCGGTGACTCCAATAGTCTTAAAGATAGACTAAGCTTTGTTGTTTTTTTCTCTGGCGTTGCGAATTCTTATAGTGGGAGCTTCGCCTTCACGGTTCACTAGGAACCCTCCCATAGTCCAGTGAAAAGTCAGGCTTTCCCCTTGGTGGGAAGATCATTTTTTATCCATTCAGCTGGAGTCCGGTTGCTCCACATAATACAGATTGCTGCTCTTGCCGCCGTTTTCGCGCCACCTTTGCTCCTTACGCAGACGGCCGTTTTTTTCAAGGTCGGCTATAGCACGCTTGACTGTACTGCGGGACAACTTCAGATCTCTGGCGATGGTACCAATCGCCGGATAACATTTACCGTCCTTGTCACAGCGGTCACGCAAGTACATGTATACCGATACCGCCCGGTGCGGCAGTTCTGAGGAATACAGGGATGTAAAGTAACCCACAGCTTCACCTCCTACTCAATCCGGATAGGCGCTTTTGTCCTGACTGCGGTTTCCGGTTCCTGGGCCGGCGTATGCAGAATGCCTCCCGGTGCCGCCGCCTCATTTTCCACCGACACTTCCTCACAGGCGGCGTGGCGACGAATAATTTCTTCCTCCAGCTCATGCCGGTCCGCATACTCCACCTTTCTGGTAGACTGTTCTGCGATCTCATAGGGTTTGCCGAAGGTGATGCCCCATTCGAGGAACAGCTTTAAGCGGGTTCGCATGGGATAGGCGCCGGTCTTGGTGACAATGAAATGACCCTTGGGCATGGACTTGAGCTCATCGGGAGTCATCAGCGGACGCTCGATCATCTGAAGGCTCTGGGACGGGTCATTTTTCCCCCGGCTGACGGAGCCGCTCATGACGGTCTTGCTGCCCATGGCTTTCGACAAGATCTGCGCGGACTCGCTGTTGGGCGCGAAGCCTCCGAACACAGTGTCCTGACAGTTGTCGATGATGATGGCGGAACCCTCCCGGCCGTAGTTTTTCTCCAGCTGCGCAAAGCTCTGGATGATTGCTACGATGGACACGCGGCGGGAACGTGACGCGCTGAACATCATCTCCGCGGATTCAATTTTAGGGATGGTGCCGATCTCGTCCAGAAACATCATAACCCGATTTGGGAGCTTGCCGCCGTGCTCGTCGGCCACGGAGAGTATTTCCCGGTAGAGCTGCTGGACGATCAGGCTGATGATGAAATACTTGGTGTTGTCTTCCTCCGGCATGACCAGGAAGATAGCGCTTTTTTCCGTGCAGAACTTCTCCGCGTCTATGGCCGTGTCAAAGCAGAGGACCTGCTCCAGCTCGGAATCCAGAAAAGCGTTGAGCCGGGAGAGCGCCGTGGAGAGAACGCTCTGCATGGCCTGCTCCGCGGAGTTGAGGGCTGCTCCCGCGAACCATTTTGTCTTGTGCTCGTCCGGCAGATGGGCAAGGAGCAGCTGGAACAGCGTCCGGCCCTTGACGCCGCTGGGCGCCAGCAGATCCTGAATGAGCTTGAACACAGACACGATGTGCCGTTTACTCGGCTCGCAGTATTCCGCGATGAGCAGGATGACGGAGGTCAGGAGTCCTTCCGCCGCGTCGTAGAAGAAGGCGTTCTGTCCCGCCGCCGCGGAATCAAAGCCGCCGGAGGTGATGATGGTCTTGGCGGTGATTTTGGCATACTTCTCCGCACGGGCCTTGTACGCCAGGTTGTCAGGGTTTGCGAGATAGGCGTCCATGTAGCGGTTGACCAGATGGATCAGGTTGTTGCCGTCCGATCGGGTGGGGTTTCTCAGGTCGATGACGGCAACATCGTAGCCGTAGTGGTCTTTTGCGATGCTCCCATAATTCCGGTAGAGATCGCCCTTGGTATCGGTCGTGATGAAGCTCATGCCGGAGGCGCAGGCATATTCCAGGTTGGGATACAGGAAATGGGCTGTCTTGCCGACGCCAGCCGCGCCGATCATCAGGCAATGGATGTCATCATCGTCCACAAGCGCGTAGCCGCGCGGAGCGGCCCGGTCAAAAGGGGACGCTTTCCGCCAGCCGACAACCAGCCCCTGCGCTTTGGGAAGGTTTTCACCCTTGCGCCATTTCTCCGGCTCATAGGGGATTTCCGTATAGGTCTTTTTTATCTCGCTTTTCGTTGCCCAGCGCGCCGTGCCGTGCTGGCCGTCGCCCACGGTTTTGGACTTTATGCCGTTCAGCGTGTAGCAGTGCGCCAGAAGCGACAACAGACCAATGACGCCGAACATGGCCAGCGCCGCCGTGACCAGGATTATGATTCGAGATGTTTGCATTTTGATCCCTCCTTGTGGAAAAAACAAGCTGCCCGTCATACAGCGGACAGGCAGCTTGTCAGTTTTTATTCAATTGTTTTTTGCATCTTTTAATTACACATCTTCATCGATGATCCATGAAATAAATCGTTCAATCAGCCTCAACTTTTTCGGATCGCACAGTTTGATTCTTTGGCTGATTTGATACTGCAGATCATCCTCCTTATCTGTATGCGTTGCAATACCCAGAAGCAGATAATTTGGTGTCGTTTCAATGGCGTCGCAGACCTTCATCAATGTATCAATGCTCGGAATGGAATGGTTGTTTTCAATATTGGAAATATGGTTATTGCTAAGGCCGGTGGCTTCCGCTAAGTCATCCTGCGTCATATTGAGCACCTTTCGGCGCTTTGCAATCCTTTCACCAAGAGCCTTATAGTCTACTTTCATCATATTATCACCCTGTATAACTGTACCAATTATGCGTAATTAGTGTAACCATCTACAAAGGTGAAAATACTCTTGTAATTGTATTATTTTAGAGTTAAAATCAATAAAGTACCTTTTTGGTTGTATTTCAAATAGATTAGTGGTGATAAAATGCTTAACATAGGAATTTGCGATGACTTTCCATTCTTTCGTGAAATGATTGAAACATGCATCCATCAATTTTATGGAAAAAAAGAAAACATATTTAACATTTGGCAGTTTGGAAGCGGGGAAGAACTCCTTGATTGGCTCGACAGGGAAAAAGTTTGTTTTGACCTGCTTTTTCTCGACTATTACATGAAAGAGCTTACCGGCCTCGAAACCGCAAAAAGGATTCGACGATTGGAGCTCAGTGGTTCCAAAACCGCGTGCAATATCGTTTTTGTAACTTCAATGGATCATCCATATGAGCTGATGTCCGTGTATCCATTGCAGGTAATACCCAAGCCTGTGAGTCAGGAGACAATCAATGACATACTTACCAAGGTTCTGGCTGAGAGACCATGCCACGCCCGCGAAGGAACGGAAGAACGGTGATTTTGATGAATGTCTCAGAGAAAAGAAAATCATGTTATTCTACCCTCTTTATGGAGCAGGATTCATTTTATTATCAGGTTTTCCAGCAATCTACGGTTGGCCTGGTCATTGTCGACAAGGATTTAACTGTTTTTGACGTCAACAAAAGAATGTTTGAGTGTTTTCACATGAATTCCCATGAAGTCATAGGGTCATCTTTTGGCAGTGTTTTTTGGTGCAGTCAAAAAGATCCCGGCAACATGGGATGCAGGGAGTGTAAAGCCGCTCCCAAATGCTCCATCCTGAAAATAGCGCGTAATATTCTACTTGATGATTTGCCTTGTGTGTATGCTGAAACTCAGTATCCATGGCATAGCAAAAATCAGCACGGCACAAAATGGTTTCAAATAGGCGGAGCGAAGGTAACTTCCATGAATACGGCATATGCATCTCTGAGTTTTGTGGATATTACCATGCAAAAACAGCAGGAAGAACTTCTCAAGAAAAAGCTTGTCCTTGACCAGCCTACTGGGTTTATGAATAAGCAGAGCTTGCTTGCCGGGATTGAAAAGCTGGTAAACCCCAATGTCACAAAATGCTTCACCCTATGCATGATCGATTTTGACAATTTTAAGGAGATTAACGACCGCTGTGGTCATTTGGTTGGAGATAAAGTATTAAAAACATTCGCCAGTATCGCCCGGAAATACATCCGGAAGTGCGATCAGGTGGGCCGGTTCGGCGGCGAAGAATTTGTGTTTATTTTTATGGACACCAATCCGCAGCAATCCCTGCAGATTCTTCAGCGGATTCACAATGAGCTAAACGAATATTTCAAGGATTATATCCAGATTCCGGTCACTTTCAGCGCTGGCGTTGCTTATGTAGACGCAGTCGGGAACCTGCTGGATTGTACGGACTTATTTCTTGATGTCGACCGGCTGCTTTATCAGGCTAAAAGCAAGGGCAAAAGCAGGGCTGTGAGCGCCTTGGGCGAATTTGCATTTTGACCTGCCGGAACAGACGCACAATTTTCAAAAAAAGTACTCCTTTACATGGTCATGATAAAATTTGCGGTTTGCTCCTGTACCGGAAGTAGCGACGGCGCTTCCAGCTCAACAAAGAGCCGGGTTTTGACACAGTCCAGCGCGAGGCGCTGAAAAGAGGACAGGAGCTTTTCCCTGTCCTCCAGTGTGCGGATGCCGGTTGCGTGTGTCTGACGGCCGATGTCCGCCAGATCCAGCCGGATATCCTCCGCCTTGGTGCGTAGCCAGCCGCGATCCCGATGGGGGCGGTAGCTGTTCTGGAGCCTTTCGACGAGCTGTTCCATGGTCACGGGACGCTCCATCTGCCGGTACTGCTTTTGCAAAGCCAGCAGGGAACATGCCGCCATGCATTGCAGACAGTCTTTGACAAGCTCCGCGTTTTCCGCCGCCTTGCCGGAGGCCAGCAGAGGCTCCAGCCTTTGATGGTACTCCAAGAGCATGGCGTTAGGCTCTTTCACATCCTGCAGTGCTTCACAACAGGTGAACAGTTCCGCGCACACCTGTGGCAGAAGCGCCAGCTTCGGATGTTCCCGCGCCAGGATAGGTGTAATGCCATGTCTGGCTTTCAGATCCTCATTCCAGTCCTTGTACTGCGGTTGCATAACGGAAATGTCCGCATAACCTTGCTCCGCCAGGATATCCTTCAGACGCCAGGCGGCTTCGATGCCGGCTTCGTCATGATCCAAGCACAGCACGATATTTTTCAAATAAGGATTCAGCTTCAACTGCTGGAGCATGGCGTGTTCCGAAACACCGTCCAGCGTGACATAGCTGTGATCTTTCCAGTCCTTCCGGTGCAGTGTGATAAAAGAGAGCATATCGACGGGGGCCTCAAACACATAGAGGATGTCGCTCTTTCCGATCCGGTGGAAGCTGTACTTCGGATCGCTACCTTCCACATTTCCCTTGTAGGCTTCGCCCTGGGTATATGTTCCTCGCTTGTGGGCGTGCCGGGCAACACCGTTTTCATCCAGCCCCACAAACACTGCATTGTGATATTCCTTATCCTCATAAATCAAATGCTCATGAGCGAAATGCGACAGCACCTCCCGGTCTATAAACCGCTGTTTGATGAGGTACGCGAACACCCGGCGCATGTCCGGATTGGCCTCCGGAAGTGCAAAATCTTTTTTAGGCGGCGGCGTGCTCTTGGAGGTCTGGTTCCACTCCACGCCGGCCTCGCCGCCGAGGAGCAGCGTCACCGCTTCGGGAAAACTCAAATTATAAAACTGCTGGACAAAGTCAATGGCGCGGCCGCCTTCCTTGCGGCTGTGCCGGAACCACTGGCAACCGCGCACGGTCACGCTGTCGTGGCGTTTCCATCGCCATTCCCGACCGGAACGCACCAGCTGTTCCCCCTGCCGTTGCAGAAAGTCTACAAGATCCACCGAGTTGGCCCGCTGTTTCTGTTCGTCAGTAAAATGGATATATGCCATTGAGATGCCCTCCTTTGTTAGCGCTTGCGTTTTCCGCAGCGGCGAAAAAAAGCCACCCGCTGATGAGCGAATGGTCTGAACGACACCTGATTGAGTTTTACGGAGAGCAGTTTTTTTTTCTGCCGCTGTTTTGGATATCGCTTTTGCATGGGAACCCTCCTTTGCTTTAATAGGTTTGTTTGAGCTCGTGATCGTCCGGGGCGTGCCCCTGGGCGATCTTTTTCTGGCGGAGCCTGCGGCGCAGTTTGCTGTCAACCTCCATAACAGGGCCTCTGGGAAGCTTCTTTTGTTCCTCCTGAAATATCTGGCTTAAATGATGCAGGAGCCGCGTGGCCGCAAGGAAAAGGGACGGATCACGGAAGGAGTCCAGATGGTCGAGGAAAAACCGCGCATAGATGTTTCCCTGTCCGGCTGACAGGGTGAGCCAGCGTACCGCGTACTCCCGGTCCCTTGGAACCTCATACCCCATGAGATAGAGCTTGCCGAGCACATACTGCGCATATTGATTGCCCTGTTCAGCGGAAGCAGTCAGCCATTTTATGGCGGTATCCACATCTTTGGGAACATCCTCTCCCAATAAGTAGAGCTTTCCAAGCTGATACTGGGCGAACGAATTGTTCTGCGATGCCGATTTTGTGAATAGCTCCACCGCCCTGGGAATGTTTTTCGGAACATCCTCACCCGCCAGATATAGCTTCGCCAGCGTGTATTGCGCAAATTGATTCCCAAGGTCCGCGGAAACCGTCAGCCATCTGACGGCGGCGACAATATCCTTCAGGATATCCTCACCGGCAAGATACAGCCTGCCGAGAGCATACGCCGCGTACTGGTTGCCCTGCTCCGCCGACAGCGTGAACAGCGCCGCGGCTTTTTCCATGTCCTTCTCCACATGACTGCCGTCACGGTAGAGCTTGCTCAGAGCATACTGCGCAAGGCTGTTGCCGTTGTCCGCGGCTCTGGTGAGCCAAGCCAGCGCTTTCTCCACGTTTTCATGCCCGCCGTCACTATCAAGATAAATTTTGCCCAGCATGTACTGGGCATGGACATTGCCAAGCCGGGCGGACTTTTCAAAATAACTAATGGCCGCCAACACATCATTCTCCGTGCCGGTTCCGGTATAGAGCATCTGTCCCAGACGGTACTGGAGCTTATCATCGTGGCTCTGTTCCTCCAACCTTTTAAAACCAATAAAGGCTTCCGCAAAGTACAGCTCCGCTTTTTCGGCATTCCTTGCGGTACCGATACCGTCCCGATACATTTTCGCCAGCTCATAATCGGCATACGGTACACGCTGTCTGGCAGACCTGCGGTACAAATCGAATGCGGTTTCAAAGTTCTGTTCCACGCCTTGCCCCCGGTAAAAAAGACCGGCGAGGGAATATTGGGCATATTTGTGGTTTTGGGAAACCGCCATATCAAACCATCCTACCGCTTCCTCATAATCCTGCTCCGTTCCAAGCCCTGCCGCATGCATTTTGCCGATGCGGTATTCCACATACCGGTTTTCCTTTTCTGCTTCAATATTCAGAAACACGGAGAGCGCTTTGTTGTACCATGAAAAAGAGAGAGCCTTGTCTGTCTCTACGCCAAGCCCATCCGCGTACATACGGCCAAGGTCATGCATGGCAAGAGCATTTCCGGTTTCGGCTTCCTCAAGAAACAAGCAGAGGGCCTGCTCAAAGTCCGGCTCCATGTCATCGCTGTCATAGAGAAACGCGCGGGCCTCTTTGTAGCGGTCACTCCATGCGATGTGGGGATGGGGTTCCCCGGAATCATTTTCCCCGGAATCGTTTTGAGGTGTCTGCTCCGGAGCAGAGGACGAAATATCTTCATCCTCATCCAATCGTTCATTTAAGACCGGAGGTTGTTCTTCCGCCTTCAATGCAGAATCGGATTCCTCCGCCGCTGATACGGTTTCTTCATAAAATGTATCCGCATTTTCTTCACCCTCAAAAGTAAAATGGTGACCGCTGCCACAGAGGCTCTCTGCGATGTTCATGGCTTCAGCGATCACCATATTTTTTATACTCTTAAATTCTTTTTGCTGAGAGAGCGGAAGCGGATCGGGAAGCTCATCCTTATAAGTGCGTAGCACTTCGTTGCGCAGTTCGTACCATTTTGCATAGGCTTCCGCCACTCTTGCGCCCTTTTCCAGTTCATCCACGATCTGATTAACGATGGCTTTTAAGGGAGCTTTGAGATAACCGTACTGCTTTTTCCCTGTAGTGTGCCTGAGCCGCTGTGCAAGCCGGGACAGCAGGTCCTCAATGACTGTGTTCTCACAGGCTTCCGACTGCATCTGCATCAGGATATCCCGCAGCGCATCACGGCTCTGCCGGGTGAGGATGTTTCTCTGCACCGTCTGCTCGGAATAAATCTGGATCAGATCCTGCTGAAAGATTTCTCTTGCCAGGCTGCTCCGCATTTTTTCAATGGCCGGTTTTGTGACATAGCCTTCGCGGGGATTCACAGAGTAAACAATCATATGGCAGTGGGGGTGATGCCCCTCGTTATGAAAGGCCGCATACCAGCGCAAATTTTCAGGCGCGATTTTCATCTGCTCTGCAAACATATTCCGCTGCTTGCGCAGCAGCGCCATCCACGCCGCTGCGTTATCGTAGCCCAGCCGCGCGGCGTCCTCCCGCCGTAAGGAAATAATGGGCGTCCACACGTTTCCGGTGTGCCCGCCGACTTTCTCCGCCACCTTTGACAGTACCAGAGGAACATTATCATCTGAAAACAGGCCGTGCGTTCCAAGCTTTTCCGCGCGGGGACGGGTGGCAATGTAATTGACATAGACCTCCTGATGGGCCAGCTGATCCAGGTTCTGATCCAATGCCACAGATATAAATTCCGAAGCGTTTTCCACGGTCGGCTGTTTCAGATAATCCTCGTACTCAAACAAATCCGCCGCATCGGGAAACTGTGCGAGAATTTCCGCCATGAGTTGCTTTTGCTTTTTAGTGGCGGGCAGCGCGCGTGAGCGTGGAGGAATTTTCTCCACACCCTCCCGCGTCGCAACGTATACCACCAGATTTTTCAGATGCTCCGCCGCATTTTTCAAATACCTGCACTTAAAGATGATTCTCGGCATGGCCGTCACTCACCCTTTTGGAACTTCGCTACATCCTCGAAGGTGACAGAGCCGATGGACTTCTTCACATCGTTGACGCACTTGCCGCGCAAACGCCGCAGAGTGTTTTCATCTACGTCCGCGTTGGCGGCGAGGATGTTCATCATCATGGACATCTCCACCGCCAGCTTGAAGATGAGACGCGCCATGCGGTTTTCCAGGCTGTCCACCATGCCGGTCATGGCCGAGGTAATGGCGGCGGGCAGAAAGCGTACGCCATTTTCCGCCGAGATATAGCCGCAGTAAAACCGGATGGCCTTTTCGATGAATTCGCTCTGGCTCTGGCAGTTGTCTTTTTTATACCAGTCAGTCACCAGCTTCCGGGTTTCGGGATATATCCACAGGGGGAATTTCTTTTTGTTCTTGTTTTCTTCTGTCATGCGATAGCCTCCATTTCTAAAAAGGGCTGCGACCCCTGCCGCAGCCTTTGTCCAATCCTTGATTTACGGTGTTTTTCAGGCACTTTTCTGTCCTCTAACTCCGAAGCCGACGCCAGGGGGCAAAATCCGACCCCGGAGAAAACCGTTCCCCGACCCGCATTGCGGGGCGGTGTGAAGTGGAGCGGGGAAGCTCTGCGACCCCGCTCCTTTAACCAGCATCGTTTTCGACCCCATGGTTCACCTCCCTGAAGCCGGAATTTCAGTCCGCCTCAAGCTTCCTCACAAAAGCCTCAACGCGGGCTCTTACCGCCTCACAGGTGCAACGATGTTACCCCTGCCGGGAAAACGCGACACAGGGGCGAACGGGCGGCAACACGGGCGAAGGTTGCATGTGCTAATTCCGCCCGTCGATGGTTTTCCTGACTTCGGCCGGCACATGCCGTTCATACAGGCTTTGGAGCAATGACTCCAGACCTGCCTGCAGCTCCGCTTCATCCTTTATATATTGCCAGAGGACGCGCAGCTTTTCAGCGTCATACCGGATTTGAACGGTTGATTGCTTCATGAGTGTTTCACTCCTTCCTTGTTTAACCTGGGAAAATGTGAGCCAAGTTGGTTCAAGTTTCAGTATGTCGCCGGGATAGCGACCGAAATGTGAGCCAACTTGGTTTATATTTCATCCAGCGCATGAATGAGGCTGTCCGGAAGGTCAGCCAATTGCACCTTGTCATCCGTTTTTTCCCGCGGCATTTCTTGGAACGAAAGCCGAAGGCTTTTCAGCTCGTCCCTGACTGCCTGACGGATCATTTTCTCCATATCGTTTGCCTGCTTTGCCGCCAGCATGCTGGCAACCACATACTCGGTGCGCTGTCGGCTGCCCTGGTTCGCAACCAGCGCCTCGGCCTCCCGGTGTCTTGGGTCGTCCATATCGAACGAGAGATAGTATCGTTTCCGCATAGGCTCACCCCATCAGGAGCTTATACCCGTCCGCGTTGGCAAACCGGTTCAGCACCGCCACAGTATTGAGGCCGTCGCTGTACAGCCGGGGTTCCAGCAGCTCCGCGCCGCCGCCCGCGAACACCGTCGGAAGCCGCAAATCCAGCCCTCTCTCCCGCAGGGCGTTGAACAGCTCCTTGCAATAGGCTGCTACCGCCTGTTCCACAACCGACTCAATCAGCTTGCTGTCGGAGTGCTGGATTTGTCCCCGGATGGCGTCGGTGATGAGCTCGTCCGTCAGGAGGATGTCGCTTTTCTGGAGCGCGTCCTGTATCCGGCTGTACAGAATGATGGTTCCCATGCGCAGGCTGGCGCAGCTTGACCTGTCCAGCCGGAAATTGTGGACGGTGAGAACGTCCACTGTGTACCCGCCGATGTCTACCAGCGTGATGCCGCGGTACTCCGACAGCCGGGGATAATACCGGCACAGCGCCGCGTGCCCTTGGGCGAACACCTTGCACTCCGCGATGCGGCAGCGGTAAGCCGTGCCCTCGAACAGGAAGGAGATGTTGTCCCGCAGAAAGTACCTGCGGAACGCTTCCTTTTGCGTGCCGTAGCTGTCGATGGGCAGCCCCACGCCCAGGGCGATTTCCGCGCTTGTGGTTCCCGCGCGCTTCATTGCCTCCGCGATGGCCGGCAGCGTCAGAAGAAATGTATCCTGTTCCTTGGTTTTATCCTTCTGGAAGCGCAGGCGGCGCTCCCCGATGGCGTAATATTTGCCCTCGTAGAAGAGCTGCATTTCCGGTGTGATGAATTCTTTGTCGCTCACTGCATAGCCGGAGGCGTAGAGCATCCCCTCCGAGGATTTGGTGTTGTAGTTTCCGTTGTCCACACAGAGCTTGATCATGACTTGCACCCCCTTTTTCTTTTTCTGCGGATTACATGCTCATGGTCATGCCCTGGGATTCCTGCTCGGCGGGGCCTTCGGCTTCGGTCAGAGCTCCCGGAGCAGGAGACAATTCAGCCGCAGCCTGTTCCCTCTGGCGGCGGGTCTGGCGCGCGGGGCGTTCCCTTGCGGCGGGAGCCTGTTCCGGCTCCGGCTGCTGTGCGGGGGCCTGCTCCATGCGGCTCTCCACATACTCTCTTACCTGGGCGGGAACCAGCTTTTCATAGGTTTTGTCCAGATAATCCTTTAGCTCCTGTTCAATGGTTTGCTGTTTTTTGTCCATAAAAAAACGGAGAGCGTCAAGCTTCTCCGTAGGGAAGGATACTTTCAGTTCAGTCATACTCATCTTTTTCCTCCTTAAAATTTCATTGTCATGCCGGATTCCTCCGGCTCCTGTTCAATAGAACCCTTGCTGAGATTTGAATAGCGCTGGCGGGAAATTCGTTGGTCTTTCTTTCAAAGAGCGCCTGCAAATACAGCATATTTTTCTCCTTTCCGCCTGCCCATCCGACAGGCCATATTTTTATGCTATTTGGTTTCATAGCTGATATACGGGATCTCCAGCCACGCCTTCCAGCCGCGGTCGCTTAGCTTCGTCTTGACCACGCCGTATTTCGTGCCCATCGCTTCGATCACCTCCCCGTTTCCAATGTACACACCGATGTGCCCCGATTTCCAAACTGCCAAGCCCGGTATTTCAGGCATGGTGTCCATAGAGCCTTTGACGGTGGCGGCATTGTACATGCCATCCGCTCCAACATCCGGCATGCCGTTGGTTCCGTATTCGATCTCTCGTGTATCGGGATTGAACCAGCCGTAGCCTTTGATGAGGCCGGCACAGTCCGTTGTCCTGCCGCCCAGCCAGTTCTCACGGATGAAATCCTCGTATTCGCCCACGCCATCCGGATATTGCTCCAGCTTGTACGCAAAAAGCGAATCCGTCAGGACGTCGCCGTAGGTGCCCCATACGTACCCCCAGCCGGAGTTAAATGCATTTTCGGTATAGGTCACCAGATCTAGATTGTTTTTACTTTCCGGGTGGAGCAGAGATAACCCCTCCAACGCGGTGCCGCCTTTTCCGCCGTATTCGATCTCTCCGGTGTACAAGCCGGCGCCGCCGTAAACGATGCGTTCATAGATTTGCCGGGCGTTGGATTTATCCTCACTGCTGACCGGGATGCCTGCCGCCGCAAGGTTTGCGTATGCCGTGTCAAGACTGACCGGGACGGCAACCGTATGATTCTCCGAATCCTTCTCATAGGACACAAAGCAATCCACGAAGGCACGGGCTTTGGTATCCGACAGGCTCAGGTTTGCGGCGCCGAAATACAGAGAATAAAAAATGGATTTGATGCGGACACTGTCCAGCGCTCCGCCGTCCATCTCTGCCTCCACATCGGATACCGCTTTGTCCAGCGCCGAAAAGCATCCACTCATGTCCTCTATGTAAGACGCGTATTCTGCAGGCATAGAGGAAGCGGCAGCGCCGCCGTTGAAGCACAGATCAATGGCGGCGTTGTTATGGTTAGCGGTACCTGAGAGGAGACTTGCGATCATCACGATCACGAGGATAAATGGCGTCAGGATGGCGGCTATGATGACGCCGACTGCCTTCCATGTTCGCTTGTCGGTGGCAGCGGCGATGGCTGCCTTGACCGCAAGGGTAATGGCTGCGGGAGCTGCCATAGGGTATCACCGCCATTTCAGGCCGAACAGGTTGCCCTGCTCCGGTTCACGTTCCTGCTGCTCCCGCGCCAGGCGGATGGATTTTTCCATGGCCTGTTCCAAAATCTCCGTGTCAAAGCCGGCCGACCTGTAGCCTTCCAGAATGGTGTTCAGGTAATAATCGGACGGAGATCCGAACGGATGACCGTCATTCATGATATATACCATGGCGGAGACCGTTTTTCCCTTCAGCTCCACGGTGAGGATCTCCTTGCGGTAAAAGGAGGGATATCCCTCGTAACGGTCGAGGGCCTGCAGGTCACGTTCCTTCAGTTTCCACAAAAGCACGGGGACGCTTGCGCCCTTGAGCGGTTCCACAGTCGCGACGGAGCTTCCCGGCCCGCCGCGGAACAGCAGCTCGTAATCCTTTATCTCGCTGGCGCCGACTACCTTAGCGGTCGGGCAGCGATACGCCATCTGCGGCAGGTTGAGGTTGCTTCCGTAGGCGATGTACAGGGTCTCAGATTTCATTTATATTCATTCCTCCTTGCTACATGGACATGGAAAGGCCGGGGCTTTCTTCCTGTTCCCCGGCCTGTTCCTGTTCATTTTCAATTGTCTGCTCCTGCCGTGCCGACAGTGCCTGTGCAGCCTCGGCCAGCTCCTTTTCTTTTTTCTGCCTTAATCGTTCTTTTTGCTGCAGGGCCTGCGCCGGGTCCTTCCAGGCGATGCAGCCGTCCAGATGCTCCAGCAGGTGAAGCCTCGCAGTCTTGAATTCGTCGCCGATGAGACCCAGCCTGAGCAGCCAGGTCCGGAAGGTATATTTTTCATTAGTGCTGTGCGTTTTCTGACGGCTGGCGCATCTCTGGTTAAGAGCCTGCGCGGAAATGGCGAGGCAGAGCTGGATATATGCCTTGATCTTGCCGGCATGGGTGGTGCTGTTGAAGAGCCGGAACTCAATGGTGCCCTTCTGGAACACGCTGTGGAGGTTCAGGCAGTGGTAGCGGCTGTTGTGGTAATGCTCATGCCTGCCGTCATTGCCGTTGTACCAGATCCGGCTGACCTGCTCCAGGGTTTTCGGCTTTTTGCGGTTAAGTTCCTCCAGAAAGCTTTGTTCCACCTTCTTGCAATACTGCCGCTCTCTTGCCACCTCCACCTGCAAGGCCTTGTAGATCAAATCCTCCTTTGAAGCCATGATATTGGTGATGTTTCGCAGGGTATTGGCATTATGCGGAGAAGCATCCAGGTGGATATGGATGCCGCAGGACTTGTTCACCAGCATTCCGGCTCCCCGCAGCTTGCGCACGATCTCCTGTATGGTTTCGATATCCCCGTAGGTGCAGATGGGGCTGACAAGCTCCACCCGGTAGGTTTT
>Ga0116191_1000475_pt1 | contig 36328 bp, 36 predicted proteins | sample AD_UKC111_MetaG_FD_89897 | JGI IMG/M metagenome (GOLD analysis project Ga0116191, IMG submission 89897) | Active sludge microbial communities of municipal wastewater-treating anaerobic digesters from Hong Kong - AD_UKC111_MetaG | ecosystem: Engineered > Bioreactor > Anaerobic > Digestate... | reverse complement strand
TTCTGATTCTACAAGGTTTTTTGGACAGCCGAGGCTGATAATCTTGAATTTCACGCAATAACTCCTCTTGCATTTTTAACCTATATTATGTGTCAACAGTCAACAAAATACATGTTTTTTCGCAATCCGGCTTTCTTTTGCCCGTGCATTGTGCTGCGATTCCTACCATGTGACATAGAAAAAGGTCATATTTCAAAGGGTCTCCAGGGCAAAATCCCTTCAGGGCATCCGTTATTTCTTTCGCTGCCTTATATGACTGGGTATTGCAAGCAGTCCACCCCAGACATCTGCCAATCTTAAAGATATGCGTATCCAGCGGGACAACAAGGTCTTTCTTGTCTATAAAGTCCCACAGACCAACATCGACATCATCCTTTCGCACCATCCACCGGATAAAAAGATGCCATCGTTTCATCGGGTTTGAAGGCGATGGTTTAGGAAAAAAGAATTTGAGGTCTTCGCTTTCATTTAAAAGATAGACCCTTGCCCTCCAGAGGGCATCCCTCACATCGCTACGATAAAAATGCTTAACCATACCTCCGATACTGCCAAAATCGTTTATAATCCTTCTCAAAACCGTAAAGAGAAGCATAATCTCATCTTCCTTTTGAAATCTGTAATAAAGCCCTTTAAGTGTTGCAAAATCACCATTTTTAATAAACTGATAGGGGCTTCTGCCCATACGCCTGAAAAGTTCCTCAAGAAATTTCTTGAATATATCTATCTTCCCGTAGGCAAACTGCGATGCAAGAAACCCTGCAATTTCCCTGTCTTTTTCGTCTTGATATCTGTGAACAAATTCGACGGGGTCGTTGCCGATAAGTTGCGGCAGATGCTTTTTCTCCCGATTGTATATCTCTTCTAAGTTGATCTTGATTTCCTTATCATGGGTGCTTGGGCTTAGAGCGAAAAGGCTACGAAGATATATAGCTTCGCAACCCCTTATCTTCGCAACTTCGGTTTTAAACTATCCTCTATACGTTATAAAATCATTTCAATGAGATGCGGTCCGGGTTCAGTCAGCACCCTGCCCAGTTCCACGGCCAGTCCCTCCGCTGTATCAACCGATGCAGCCGGAACGCCGAACCCTTCAGCTATTTTTACCCAGTCAACGGCAGGTTTATCCAGTTCTATAAGTGTTTGCACATTCTGCCCGGACGATTTTACGCCTGCACGCTCAAACTCCATCTTTAAGATATTATAGCTTCTGTTTGAGCATAAAAGTGTCGTGACATTTAAAGATTCTCGTGCTTGCGTCCAGAGCGCCTGCAAAGTGTATAGGGCGCTTCCGTCTGCCTGGATGTTTATTACAGGTCTATCCGGACAGGCAATGGCAGCACCTGCTGCGCAAGGCATCCCGTATCCTATTGAGCCTCCTGCAATCGTCATGATGCAATGCTGTGGCAAACCAGCGGTAAGCGGATAATAGGTCAGTACAGAGGTAATCCCCTCATCGACGATTATTGCATTCTCGGGCTGGATTGCGGCAACAACAACACATGCCTTCTCAGGAGTCAATGCACCTGTGGGCATCGACGGACGATTTAGAGATGTCGCAACATTAACCATTGCATCTTTGTTTTTTGAGTTTTTCAGGATATCTGCGAGATATTCTATTGCACCAACGGTATCCTCTTTGCCCATACCGATTGAAACCTTTTTTTGTTCTTTTCCGAGAATAAAACTCGGCACGCCATCATAACCAAAGAATGTTACTGGTTCCTTTGCGCCAATCAAAACAAACGCCTCATAATGGGACAGCATTTCTATTGCGCCTTCCGGAAAATATGGGATGCGCACCACATTGGGTAGTCCTGCGCCCCGCTCCATAAAACCGGGGAACGAACCTGCAAAGAGGTCGCAACCCGTAGCTGCCCTGATGCGTCCGGCTGCCTCCAAACCCCGCCTTCTTAGCGCTCTACCGCCCAAGATAACAGCGGTATTTCTGCCTTTTCTCAAAAGCTGTGCAGCGTTTTCAACCTCACCAATATCGAATGATTCGAATGTAAACTCTTTTGTAATGACTTCAGGATGTTCTACGTCTTTCATCTGGATGTCGTGCGGTACAATCAGGCTTGATATTCTACCGTATAAGGTCTCGTTAATCCCATTTGCTATATCCTTCGATAACGTTTCAACCGAATCGCAATTTTTGAACCAGCTCGACACGCTACCTGTCAAGGCTTCGATATCCATTGTCAACGGGGCATCCGCATGACGGTGCCATGTTGCATGATCCCCTATGATGTTAAGCAAAGGCGTTTGAGCACGCCTTGCATTGTGGAGGTTTGCAATACCATTGGCAAAACCGGGTCCGTGATGCAATAAGGTCATCGCAGGCATATCGAGCATACGTCCATACCCATCTGCAGCGCCTGTGCACACACCTTCAAAAAGTCCGAGCACTGTTTTTATGCCAGGCACTGAGTCAAATGCACACAACAACGGAATTTCAGTTGTGCCTGCGTTTGCAAAACACACTTTGATGCCGGCTAAAATTGCTGTCTTTAAGATGACCTCTGCACCATTCATGTCTTGACCAACCTTTTCTTCCATTCAGCAAAACGGCCTTTGAAGACGGTTTGAATCTCTTTCAATCCAGCCTCCCACTCATCCCATGCCTTTATGTTAAGCTCCAATCCATCACCTGAAATGCCATTCTTATTGAGACGTTCAGTTATATCTGTTTTTATCAAGATCTCTTTTCTTTCCATCTGTTCAGCAAACCTTTTTTTCAGCATTTCCAGTTCATCTTTTAAGGAATCGTCCAGGTCGCTGCATACAATGTCAAGTAATTCAAACAGCCTTTCATTTCTGATATCAAAGTCTTCCATCAATATGTCGATCATTACTGACCTTTTAAGGTTTTTGTCCGCATCAAAACCATCAAGCTCCATCTTTGCGCCGTCGATATCGGTTATGCCGGAAAAATAGCGCCTGACAATAGACCTTAATCGATTCTCTGTCTCTTTTTCGGCCAAAGCCCTTTTTTCTTCATCTCCCAAGACAATGTTTTTTGTCCTTTCCATCGCAAGCTCGATGGCGCTTTTGATTATTGCCATATCTATCTATCCTCGCATATTAAACATTATACAAATTTTAAAAAAATTCCAAGCACCAAATACTAAATGTTGGTGGTGGTATGCAAAAAAGGTTACTACTCATATGTGTTGATTTCACCTTTAATCGGTGTCCGTTATTCGCATTGTTTTCGCCTCTTCCTCTTGTCATTTTCTTTGGTTGTTATACATTTAAGAATGTGTGATCAAAAAGGGGTTGAATCGTGTGGTGCGGTCAAATACATCAATTTTTTCACGACGCTTCAAGAAATTCACTATACGGTAAGTCAGTGGGGTAAGTATCGCCTCATATGCCGATTTAACAAGCCATTGGGTGACGATAATGCCTGTAAGTATATTGAGCGGAATCGTTCCGACAAATGCAATCAGCATAAAAACAACGGAATCGAGTGCCTGACCGACAAGGGTTGAGCCGATAGTGCGTGCCCATAGAAACCTCCCCTTTGTGGCAATCTTCATCTTTGCAAGGATAAAGGAATTTGCAAACTCGCCTGCAAGGTATGCGGTGAAAGAGGCTATAAGCAAACGCGGGGTATACCCCAATATGCGTTCATAAGCGGATTGGCCATCCCAGAAGGGTGCTGCAGGCAGTATCTGTCCAACCCAGATTGCAGCCACTACGATAAGATTACAAAAGAATCCCAGCCAGATGACAATACGTGCATTGTGATAGCCGTATACCTCTGTGAGCACATCGCCGAATATATAGCTCATGGGAAATATAATTACACCTGCTGGAAGCATGAGCCCGAATACATTGATTATTTTTACTGCGGTTATGTTCGATGCTATCAGGCATGTTGTAAAAATTGCAACGATACAGATAAAAAGCGGTGTATATCTTTCGTTGTATGTTGATTGTTCCGTCATCCTGTTACCCCTATATCTTCATTTATACCTTGTTTTGTGTATATCTTTTTTTGTTGATTGTTCTTGCTTCGCATTAACTTATCTTAATAAGCGTGACATTTCAAACATAAAATTAAGCCTTATGTCTGCTCTGAGTCCCTTTGACAGCTACTATTTTCTTTCGCTATTCTCAATTAGATTTTTTTTACAAATGCCCAGATACTTTGCAGGATTTTCGGTTATGCAGCGCCTGACGGTTTTATAGTCGATCCCCATATCGACAAGGCGTTGTGTTGCTTCTAATATGGTCATTGAGCCGCCACGCAAAATATGCGCAGTTTGAGAAGGGGTCGTTTTGAGGTTTTTGCCGCCATTCATATTTTGTGTTTCACCGGAAGACCGAGAGTGTTTTGTATCCTTTATTGAATCCGAGATAATGATGATTCTGCGGGGATTTTTAACACGGAATATCATTTTGATAATCTCTGGATGGAGATGATAGGGGTCTGCGATAACCTCGGTATATATATCGGCATGTAATAACCCAAATCCTGCAATGCCGGGTTCGCGGTGTTGGATACCCCTCATCGCATTGAAGATATGGGTTATGCATTCTGCGCCGGCGTTATATCCCGCTTCAGCCTCGGCATAGGTGGCATCCGAGTGACCCATGCTTATTTTTATACCTCTATCTCTTACTTTTTTTATAATTTTTTTCGAACCATCCAATTCAGGGGCAATAGTGATAATCTTTACAATGTCCTCAAAACCATCAATCAGCTCCTCAAACTGCTTTATATCAGGTTTTAAAAACGAGTGGGGGTCAAGCGCCCCGCAACGAACCGGATTGAGAAAAGGCCCCTCGAGATGCACCCCGATAATGCTGGAAGATGTCTTTTGTTTTTGGACGAAAGCCTTCTGGATATCCATGGCATGTTTAACCGCAGCCATATCTTCCCGCATAATATGAACAGGTGCTGAATATACGGCAAAAACGATCGCATCGACACCATAAGAACAATAGATTTCGGCTGCCTTCAGTATGGTCTTGGCGTCTTTACCGGATGAATCACATCCGCCTATGCCATGCGTATGAATATCGATTGTATGCATATACCCGATTTTATGAAACATTACTACAATTACCCTTGAAATACAATAAATTACAACTTGACAGCTCATCTACCTTTGACAAGAAACATCACATCTGTTAAATTGGCATAATGGTTTATCATACAAATTATCAGCCATCAACTGTGAGCTATGAGCCATAAAAAATCCATTTCAACGGTAAGTCGTGCCAACGAGATAACGCCATTTTATGTAATGGAACTGCTCGAGAAGGCAAAAGAACTTGAAAGAAAAGGTGAGCACATTGTTCATATGGAGGTCGGGGAACCGGATTTTGGCACACCTTCAGCAATAAGCGAATCCGCTATCGATGCAATACGAAATAACAGAACATTTTATACACACAGCCTTGGTATTAGAGAATTGCGTGAAACGATCGCAGAGCAGTATTATAAAACAGATGGTATCTATGTTTCACATGAACGTGTCATTATCACAAACGGTACGTCAGGCGCATTTTTATTACTCTGTGCGGTTTTACTCGACAACAGAAGGACGCTGGCAGTATCCGACCCTGGTTATCCATGCTATAAAAACTTTGCACTCATAGTCGGCTCGAAAGTCATTCCAGTTCATGTCGACGAGAATACATCGTTTGAGGTTACAGTTGAACATCTCGGCGTTTTAAAAAAAACGCCCGATGTCCTGCTTATATCGACACCCGCAAACCCTACAGGAAATATTTACAGAGAAAAAACCATGAAAGACCTACACAGATACATCACCTCAAAAGGCAAAGTCCTTATTGTGGATGAGCTTTACAATGGTCTATACTACAAGGACAGGCCAAGGTCAGCGCTTACCGTCTCAGATGATATAATTGTTATCAATGGTTTTTCCAAGACACATGCAATGACAGGGTGGAGGCTCGGATGGATGGTTGTGCCGGAGGATCTGATAAGACCGATTCAGAAGGTTGCGCAGAACGTTTTCATATCGCCTCCGTCAATTTCGCAGTATGCAGCATTAAAAGCCTTCAGCGTAAAAAAAGATCTGGAAACAATGAGAAAGACATATCTGAAGAGAAGAGACTTTATGGTTCCGAGACTTAAGGCTATGGGATTTGATATACCGATTGACCCTGAAGGCGCCTTTTATATATATGCTGGTATAGACAAGTGGGGGATCGACAGCATGGAGTTTGTCGAGCGTGCGCTCATAGAGGCAAGGGTTGCGCTTACTCCAGGATATGATTTTGGCAGCTACAAGGCAGGTTCTCACATCCGATTTTCTTATGCCAACAGCCTTGATATGCTCAAATTGGGGTGTGAGCGTTTAGAAAAATGGCTCAAAACACTTAAATAATTTTTGCGCCAACAAATTATAGCTTTGTTTGAGGTTCTTCGTGCAGATATTAAATGGTTATGAACATACATCGATAGAAATTGCGGTTCAGCTTTTAAATAAAGGCGATATCGTTGCCTTTCCAACAGAAACGGTCTACGGACTTGGCGCCGATGCCTTCAATCCTTATGCGGTTGCAAAGATATTCGAGGCAAAAAAACGCCCGAGGTTCGACCCCCTTATCGTACACATAGGGGAAAAGGATTGGATTTTTGACCTGGCAGAACAGATACCATTGGAGATTGAAAAACTTATCGATGCTTTCTGGCCAGGACCGCTTACAATTATCCTTAGGAAAAAAGAGACTATACCGGATATTGTAACTGCAGGCCTTAAAACGGTAGGCATAAGGATGCCGTCCCACGCTGTTGCTTTAAATCTACTTCGTGAATTCAAAAAACCCATCGCAGCGCCAAGTGCAAATCCCTTTGGGTATATGAGCCCAACAAAGGCGGTCCATGTCGCAAAGATGTTGAAAAACAGGTTTCCACTTATCCTGGATGGGGGAAGTAGTGTATTCGGTATTGAGTCCACCATAATATCGTCCAAACCAGACGGGATTTACATACACAGGCACGGGGCGACAAGCGTTGAGGATTTGCACCGCATCACGCAAAAGATACATGAAAAAAAAGGCGACGGAATTTGCGAATCCCCCGGTGAACTGCCATACCATTATGCGCCCATGAAACCGTTAAAGATTATTAGTGATGTAGACGAGATAGCCTGTGAACAATCGTCGTTTCTTGCCTATTCAAAACCAAAATCAAAACCAAAATCAAAATATGTGAAGATTCTTTCGGAAAGAGGCGATATCATGGAGGCGGCGGCAAACTTTTTTTCGTATCTCATCGACCTTGACCATGAAGATGTTGAAATCATATATGCAGAAAATATCCCTGAGGTAGGTATTGGAAAGGCCATGATGGAAAGGCTGAAGAAGGCATCAAAAAAATACAAACATATAACCCATTGATAATCTAAGTGATTCGTGTTATCCTAATATCTGTGATATGGGTATATTTATGAGGGGTTCAATGCAGAGAATAGTTGAAAATATTAGAGATTTTTTTTGCGTCATGTTTGGGCAAGGTAATAATTTATCTTGTAATATCAATAACATAGGCGATAGACAATATGGGTTATACACAACTTTTCAACATAAAATGTGGAAAACTATTAAAAGCCCTCTATTTTTAAGAACATTTCTGGTTTTGTTGTGTATAATGCTTTTTTTCTCCTGTAGTTCATCCAAGACATCCAAAAAGGATAAGCATACCCTCGATAATAGTGTCATTTCAATGAGTGAAGACGAGGTGAGAAAGAGATACGGGGAACCTTATATGGTAAGCAAAACACCTGAAAACAGAATTATATGGACGTATGTACCACAATGGAAAATCCTGCCAGACAACAAAGATACAATCTATGTTGAATTCGAGGAAGGCAAGGTTGTAAAAATCATTAAAGCAAGGTGAGTCTATGATATGTGAAAAATGCAACCAAGAGATCGATACCATAGTTTGTAATAGTTGCAACGAGACTTTATTAAAACTGGGTCCATTTTGTTATTTATGTGGAAAAAGATTGGACACCAACGTAGAAGATACAGAAAATAAACCAGAAAGCGAAGAAGAGATAGATTTTTCAAAGAGGATTTTATGCAGCGACGGAACGTGTATAGGTGTTGTAGAAAACGGTGTGTGTAAGGTATGTGGTAAACCATATGTTCCGGAGTTGCCTTAGTTTGGGTATGACTCGCAGTGCCCCGATACAGCGTTAACATTTCCTTATCGTGGATAGTTTTATTCGCTAAAAAACAATATAAATTGAGAGTAGAGAAGGATTATGGGTATATTTGACAGAATAAAAAACGGTTTAGCCCGTACAAGGGACCAGCTTGTAACAAAGATAGAATGGGCAGTAAAGGGAAAGCCTATTGATGAAGATGCATTTGTTGAGATAGAAGAGGCATTGATCCTTGCAGATGCCGGACTTGAAACTACTGAGGTCTTTATAAGCGCCTTAAAAGACAGATGGAAAAGGGGCCAAATAAGAACAACGGACGATATAAAAAGCGCTATGATAGAAGAGGTTGGAAACCTCCTTTCGACCGTTGAAAGGCCAATAGTGATAAATCAACATAAACCCTTCGTCATTATTACACTTGGTGTAAACGGTGTAGGGAAGACAACGACGATCGCAAAGCTCGCAAGGTCATACAGAGAATCTGGGAGGCGTGTCCTGCTTGGCGCATGCGATACATTCAGGGCAGCGGCGATAGAACAGCTTGAGGAATGGGCAAAAAGGCTCAACATTGACGTTATTAAACAAAAGGAGGGTTCAGACCCCGCTGCAGTTGCCTATGATGCCACTAAGGCTGCAAAGGCAAGAGAGGTCGATGTGCTCATCCTCGATACCGCCGGAAGGCTCCATACCAAAACGAACCTCATGGAGGAGATGAAGAAGATAAAGCGTGTGGTGAGCAAAGAATTGGAAGGCGCACCGCATGAGACATTACTCGTTGTTGACGCAACTAACGGACAGAATGTCATTTCACAGGCAAGGACTTTCAACGATGCATTGGATGTTACAGGTATTGTCATAACCAAGCTTGACGGTACCGCAAAAGGGGGTTTTATCCTACCGGTAGCCCATATTCTAAAAATCCCGATTAGGTATATTGGTGTTGGGGAACAATTCGAAGACCTCATCCCCTTCAACGCAAAGGATTTTGCAAAGGCGCTGTTCGAATAAAAACTGTTAGCTTGTCCTCAAGCATTTTGTATCTGCGAATATGCGGTAATTGCAAGCAGACCTTTTTATCATTTACCCCCTACTGTTATCCGCACCATCTTGTCGATCAATAAATATTTCTTAGCTATCCTGTTCACATCCTCTTTTGTTACCTTTTCGATGAGTTTTGGCCATATCTTGAAGTAGTCAGGTCTTAAGCCATACATGACATCAAGACACATACTCGAAGATATAGAGCCATTGGACTGCATCCTGATATAATGTGTGCCAATGAGGTGATTTTTTGCATTTTCAACCTCAGAATCGGTAAACCCATCTTTGACAATCTTTTCTATTTCAGCACGTGAAATTCTCTCGACCTCTTTTACGAGTTTTTTGTCTGTTCCGATGTATATACCCATGCCACCCGTTTCGTAGACCATCTGATTAAAGAATGTAAGGGCATAGGCATAGGGGTTTTCTTCTCTTAAAACCCTGTGTATCCTGCCTCCCATGCCGGAGAGTATGGCGTCCATGACCTCTGCGGCATATCTATCTTCGTCGGTAAGACCTGGACCTGCAAAGCCAAAGATGAGATGTGACTGCATTATGTCCTTTGTGATTATGACATCTTTTCCGGAAGTAGCCGCAGGCGGCAATTTTTTCAGTGGATTGGATCTACCCTTCCACTGGGAAAAGAGGTTTTCGAAAATCGCCTTCAGTTCTTTTTCGTTTACATCCCCGGAGATTGCAAGCACGGCGTTCGACGGACTTACATAGTTTTTGTAATACTCTTCCACATCGTTGAGCTTTAAGTTTTCGATGTCTGTCTCACTACCTACAGGGTCTTTGCTATAAGGATGACCATCATAAAGTGTTTCGTTGAAGCGTATGAACGTATGGCGTACGGGGTCGTCATCTCGTTGTCTTATCTCTGAAAGGATTTCACCCTTAACGGTTTTTAGCTCATCTTCCCTAAAAACAGTAGAAGTAAGCACCTCTTTGAGGAGACTCAAAACCTCCTTTATATCCTTACTTAGGAATTTTCCAGAAAGTCCAAAGATGTTTTTGCCGTTGAATGCACCCATGTCTCCGGCAAGCATATCTATCTCTTTTGCGATGGCGTTCGCACTTTTATCTTTTGTCCCTCTTAGCAGCATCTTTGAAAGTGCATTGAAAATACCATTTTTACCTTGAGGTTCTTCCTTTAGCCCACCCACAAAACCCATCATAAATGCAAAACTCGGCGAAGCCTGGTTTTTGTTCACAAGCATGGTCAACCCATTTTCCAGTCGAAATGTATGGGGGTTGGAGACCCTCTTAGGCAAAAGCGCAACGATTGTCTTGTCTTTTCCAATCATGTATTTTTGGAGCATATTTTTGATATCATCCATCGACACCCGATCTACATCCAATAGAAATTTCTCGACAAAAAGCGGGTCACCCGTCAAGGTTTGGTAGTTTCCCAATTGTCTCGCTATGCCTTGAACGGTTTCCGCAGCATACACGAAAGAGGCCTTAATCATGTTTTTTGCCTTTGTCATCTCCCACTCAGTAACCCCTTCTGTCATCATACGCAACAGTTCATCGTCTATTGCCTTTACCGTTTGCTTGTAATCCTTTTCTTTGAGTGTCGAGAAGATCACAAAAAGACCTTCTTCCTTCGGTGTAAACAAATAGGTTGAGCTGTTTGTAACGATCCCCTTCTTGTACTTTAATTGTTCCTGCAAACGGGAGCTTTCGCCTTCACCCAGAATTGTGCCCAACACCTCCAATGCAGGCGTATCTTTATCGACAATGGAAGGTATGCGGTATGCTATGGCAAGATAGCTCTCCTTTACATTTCTTTCTATAATATTTTCATTGCCCTGTCTCTTTGAATCTCCCCTAACCTCTTTTGTCTTGAGAAGATCTTTATTGACGTTGTCCTGCCCGGCTGTTTTTTTTCGGCTGTTTTTATCTTGGAAATGTTTTTTTATCAATAAATCAGCTCTCTTTGGATCAAAATCACCTGCAATAACGATGGCCATATTGTCAGGTGTGTAATATCTCCTGAAATAATGAAGAATTTCATCCCTGCTTATGCGTTTTACAGTATCTTCATAACCTATGATGGGTCTCCCATATGGATGCTCTCTGTAACTTGTCGAGAATAATTCCTTAAAAAGCTTCCTCTGCGGGTCATCTTCTCCCATCTTGATCTCTTCGAGCACTACCTTCCTTTCCTTTTCAATCTCTTCTTCCGGAAAGGCGGGGTTTGTTACCGCATCAACGAGCAGCCCGAAACCTTCCTCGAATGCCTTAGATGGTACGATAATGTGATAAACGGTATTGTCGTATGAGGTATACGCATTTATAACGCCGCCCAACGATTCGATGCGTGAAGCCATCTCGTTTGCCTTGACCTTTTCAGTGCCTTTGAAAATAAGGTGTTCGATGAAGTGTGTAATGCCTGCTATATTCTGGTCTTCATATTTGCTTCCTGCCTTTACCCAGACTTGAAGGGCAACAACACCTGTATCCTTGCGTTGCTGAAAAATATATTGAATACCATTTTCAAGAGAAAATAGTTCCATAGCGTATACCGTCCTATAGTATGATAAAATAGAAAGGATTAAAATGACAAAAACAAAAAAGAGGAAAAAGGGGGAAGGCCCCCTTTTAGAGGGCCTTCTTACCTTCATAGAATGCTTTGATGTTCAAATCGTGGAGTTTTGGTGCAAGGAGACTTTTGATTGCATCTACAAACTGCTCATCCTTTACTTCAGGGAAGAAGTTTGAGAATGCGCCGACGAGCACCACATTTGCAGCCTGAATATTTCCGAGTTTTCTTGCGATCTCCTGTCCGTCGATTGCATATACGTTTTCTTTGAAATACTTTTTGAATACTTTTACAACATCTTTTGGATATTCCATCTGACCTAAGCTTACAGCAGGCGGTAATATCTTTTGGTTGTTGATGATAATCTTGCCTTCCGGTTTTACCCAATTGATATAGCGGATTGCCTCGAGGAGTTCAAAGGAAAGGAGATAATCAACATCGCCGTATTTGATAAGTGGCGAATAGACCTTTTTTCCAAATCTGAAATGTGTTGTTACGTCTCCACCTCTCTGTGCCATACCGTGGACTTCCGCCTTTTTCACATCGTACCCGGCCTTAATAAAGACTTCGGCAAGGATGTTGCTCGCGAGGATTGCCCCCTGTCCGCCAACACCTGAAAGAAATATATTTGTTGTTTTTCCGTCTTTCATGTTCTCCCTCCTCACTTTTTGCCTGGTACAATGGCTTCGAATTTACAAACCTGGGCGCAGACTTCACAACCGACACACTGATCGGGATTGATGTATACAGTACCTTTTCTCTTGTGACCGTCTGCTGTCTGACCGGCGCCTTCTCTCCAGCTGATGGCAGGGCAGTTGATCTCGAGACATGCCTTACAGCCCCTACACTTATCAGTGTCAATTACGTATAGAGGGTTTTTGAACCTCTCAAGCGGTTTAGCCCTGCGGAGTAACATACATGGGCTGTCTTTACAAAGGATAAGTGATGGTTCATCTTTTGCCATCTCTTCCTTTATGATTTGCATACTCTCTTTTATATTATATGGATCTATGTATCTTACGCTCTTTACGCCTACCGCATTACCTATTTCCTTATAGTCGACCATGTTTGTCGGTTCCTGGCGAACGGTAAAGCCTGTTCCGGGGTGTTCCTGATGACCAGTCATACCTGTGATCCTGTTGTCAAGAACGATAACCGTTCCGTAACCTTTGTTGTAAACGATGTCAGCAAGTGGCAATATACCTGCATGCATGAATGTTGAGTCTCCGAGGACTGCAACTATCTTGCCGAGTCCGTCTTTTCCGAGCGCCTTTGATGCACCATGCAGCATTCCGACACCGCTACCCATACATATTGTTGTGTGCAGGGCCTGAAGTGGTGGTGCAACGGCGAGGGTGTAACAGCCGATATCACCGAAGACGAATGCGCCGAGTTTCTTCAATGCATAGAAAAGTGGTCTGTGTGAACAACCTGCACAGAGGTTCGGCGGTCTTCTTGGCAGGTCTTCCGGTTTTATCCTGATTTTGGGTGCTTTGTACTTTTTGCCTTTAAGTGACTGTTCAACAATCTCAGGCGAAAGTTCATACATATTTGGAATAAGGTCTTTGCCATGCCATATTTTGATGCCCATTGCCTTGATCTCTGTTTCGAGGAACGGGTCAAGCTCTTCAACGATGATGATCTTTTTCACTTTCTTTGCGAATTCGGCGATCATCTTTTTCGGAAGCGGCCAGACCATACCGAGTTTCAGGTATGACCATTCAGGAAAAACTTCCTTTGTATACATGTAGGATACGCCGCTTGTAATGACGCCAACGCTTGTATCGTTTATTTCCATCTTGTTGTACTTGAATGTCTCTGCGAATTCCTCGAGTTTTTTCATTCTTTCTTCAACGGCTTTCCTTCTGACCCTAACATGTGCCGGCACCATAACGTATTTTGGTGCTTCTTTCGGATCAAGACCAAGCGGAATCTTTGACTCAACCCTGTCGCCCATTTCGACCAAAGAGTCGGAGTGCGCAACCCTCGTCTCTGTTCTTACAATGACGGGTGTATCAAACTGTTCGCTTATATCGAATGCCGTTTTTGTAAATTCATAACATTCCTGTGCATCACCAGGCTCTAAAAGTGGAATCTTGGCAAAGCGTGCCCAGTTACGGCTGTCCTGTTCATTCTGCGAGCTATGGACGTTCGGGTCGTCAGCAATAAGAAACATGAGGCCGCCCTTAATGCCTGTGTATGCGATTGTCATCAGGACGTCAGCCGCTACGTTCATACCGACATGTTTCATCGATGCCATTGCGCGCGCGCCAGCTACTGCTGCACCGGCTGCCACCTGGGCAGCTACCATTTCGTTCGGTGCCCATTCGGCGTAAATCTCTGGATAATTGTCTGCAATATCCTTCAAAATTTCACTACTCGGTGTCCCGGGGTATGCTGCGGCTACCTTTACTCCCGCTTCCCAGGCACCTCTTGCAACTGCTGCATTTCCTTGTAATATTTCTTTCTTCATATTGCCCCCATCTGGCTATTGTGCCTGAATTTTGTGTGAAAAGTTATTCGTCACCTCCTTTTAGGTCATGTTTATATGGTTCTTCTATCGCTTGTTAATTAATTCACTTATTATTTTCTACAGAAAAGTTAATAATTGTCAAGAAATTTAATAAATTTTAACCTTTTAAATCCTTAGACAAAAACTTGGCAATATCATAGGTGTTTTTGATACCGTCAATAAAGCCATCTATGCTTATTCTCTCGTTTTTACCATGCATCCTGAGGATATCTTCGATCGGTATTGTTGCAGGGAAAAATCCGTATGCTGTAATACCAAGGTTCCTGAAATAACGAAGGTCAGTTGCACCTGTTGTTATAAATGGCAGAACCTGCATGTCGGTTTTTGTCTTTTTTAGTATATTTTTGATGCCCTTAAAATATAGTGTGTTAAAACCCGAAGGCGCAGGTTCGCTTATACCGCTGCCTATCCTTTCTATTTCAACATCTTTTCCGGCAAGCTTATGTATCTTTTTGAAAAACACCTCATGTTTTTCTGTCGGCAAAAGCCTTGCGTCAAAATATGCAATTGATTCACTCGGTATTACATTGACCTTTTCGCCTCCCTTCAGGACTGTCAATGTCACTGTGTTCCTCAACAATGCATTATAGATAGGATTTTCGTCCAGAAATCTCTTGAATCTTTTATCTGTAAGCGCATCTTTCAAATCTTTGAATTTCATTCCGTTTATCTTTTTGTCCTTAAAAAGTCCGTTCATATAGGCATTTACAACGTTTGTAATCTTGAAAGGCCATTCATATGACAGGATCGATTGCGATGCCCGGACAATCTTCTCGTTTGCGTTATCTTTATGCGGTACAGAACCGTGCCCTCCTTTACCAGACGCCTTAATGATAAATTGGCTCAATTTTTTTTCTGCCACGGATATCTGCGCATGAAGATGACCGTTTTCTTCCACTATGCAGCCCCCCTCGCTTAACACAAAGGCAGCGTTTTTCAGGTCATCAACCTTGTTAAGCATATATTCAACGCCGTTTTGGCCACCCACCTCTTCATCGCAAGTCGCAAGAAAGACCATGTCATTTTCCGGCACAACGCCTTCTTTAAACAAACTTATAAAGGCAAAGAGCTGACAAATGGTTTGCGCCTTCATATCTATAGCCCCTCTGCCGTATATGTAGCCATCCTTTAAAACTCCACCAAAAGGATTCACATCCCATTCGTCCTCGTTTGCAGGCACAACATCAACATGACCTAATAAAATGATCGGTTTTCCTCTTTTTTTGCCTTCTATCCTTGCGAGGATGTTTGCCCTTTTTGTGGCAGGTCTAAAAATCTCTGATTTTATTCCCTCTTTTTCTAAGATACCTTCGAGAAAAAGAATGGCCTCCTCCTCATTGCCGGGCGGATTTGTCGTGTTTATCTTGATAAAATCCCTCAGTACTTCTATAGCATAATCATATTCCATGGTGTATATCCTCTAAGTGTTTGACTAATTTTTTGCCTAAGACATTCAAATATTGGAAAATAATGAAGCATTAAGCATTTAAAACAGGTAAAAAAGCATAAAAGCATGCAACATGCGAAATATGGGAACATCCTGTGCTTTCAACTATCTTCGAACATGAGACTCAGCCGGTATGACGGCTTGGGGACATCTTGTAAGGCATTGAAAAAACTCTTTTATTCTTTGTCCTTTTTGTTATGGTTTTTACGGTTTTCATATCCCTTTTTGATGTTTTGAGTCTTGCCGTAAAAACAACCCCTGTTCGTTCTTTAAGAAATCATTAAAAGCTGTTTTGCTGTCAACTAAACGGCAACTACTTCTTTAATTTCAGGGATATCCTGTTTTAACTGTCTTTCTACACCCATCTTTAGCGTCATCATGCTCATAGGACAGCTTCCGCAGGCACCCTGAAGTTTTACCTTCACAACGCCGTCCACATAATCAATGAATTCGATATTGCCGCCGTCCCTCTGCAAAAACGGTCTTATCTTTCCTATGGATTCTTCGATCTTTTCTTTCATGTCTACCTCCGAATATTATTTCTCTTCTTCAAGAGACTTTTTATATCTAATCATTAACTGCATGTCTAAATTGCTATGCATTCGGTGAATGTCTTTTCCAGAAACTGACTATACCCAAAGGGCGAAAGAAAAGTTGTACCAGTTCCCATCCTTCGCTTCCCATTTTGTTAAAGAGTTGGGAAAGATTCTCGAGTTGTTCCATGCCAACGTCATGGATTTCGCATTCTCCTGCAGGTCTGCATGCATAGACAATATTCTTTTCGGCATCAACCACAATATTTTCTTTTTTTAAATCTTCCATCGAAAAGATTTTTATGGTGTATTCATATGCCATATAATGTTACCTCACATGTTATTTAAAACTGCACTACATTTATTAATTATAATGCATTATCTCACTTTTTTAAACCAGTATCCTGATTATCGAGCCTTTTCCTCAACAGTTCGTTCGCTTTTAATATCTCCTGTGCATCTTTTCCGGCAATTTCCCAACCATATCCGCCTTTTACGTCCTTTTTCAACTTTATCTTTATTTCGGTCTGCATATTCTTCCTTAGCTCGTCTATTTCCTTTTTATAATTCGCATCTGACGTATTATGCTCTGCTGTTTTCTGCTTCGCCGAGATTGACTCGTTAGCCTTATTGCATGAAAATAAAAAAAACAGGCATAGAAGTATTGTAAAATATCTCATGCCGTCATAATATAATTAATCATTTGTGCATTTCAACAGAATTCTGGAGGTTTAATGAAGGCAAAACTGGAAAGGGCTGGTAAGGGTGAGATGATATTGTTTATCCATGGCGCTGGAGGAAATGCTAATTCGTGGTTCTATCAAACAGAGGGTTTGAAATCACAAAGCGAGGTAGTAGCGGTCGATTTACCTGGGCATGGCAAGGCATCGGTCAGCAAAGGCTGTACCTCGATAGAAGAATACAGGGACAGCGTTCACAGCGCCTTGAGTTCATCCGGTATCGATAAATGTTATATAGTAGGTCATTCGATGGGTGGTGCCATAGCCATGACTTTTGCATTGACCTTTCCTGATAAAGTAAAAGGTATTGTGCTTGTAGGCACAGGGGCGAAGCTTAAGGTTTTTCCTCAGATACTCGAAGGTATTATGAAAGACAAGGAAAAAACCTTAAGCAGCATTATTGAATATGCCGTATCAAAAAATGCCCCTGCTTCACTGAAAAAGGGCTGTTTCGATGAAATGATGAAGTGCAACCCAGAGGTGATATATGGAGATTTTCTCGCATGTGACCGCTTTAATGCTATGGAAACGCTTAACACGATCGATGTGCCAACGCTTATTGTTTGCGGCACAGAGGATGCCTTGACACCGCCGAAATATTCTATATACCTGCATCAAAACATAAAGGAATCGAGGCTTGTCCTCATCAAAGATGCAGGCCATATGGTAATGATGGAAAAACCGGATGAAGTGAATAATGCGATTATTGACTTTATAAGCAGCATATAAAGGTATCAGGATTTTATCGGGACAACAAATATGAAATATACGGTAAGTCCGGAAAAGATAAGCGCGCTCGAGAACAGAATGGAGCAATTGGGGATAAAAGAGTCCGATATCATTGAGAGGTTTGTCCGTTCTCAGGGTCATGGCGGCCAGAAGGTCAACAAGACCTCAACGTGTGTCTATTTAAAACACATTCCTACAGGTATTGAGGTAAAATGCCAACAGGAGCGTTCGCAATCCCTTAACCGTTTTTTGGCGCGCCGTATTTTGGTTGAAAAGTTTGAAGAGATGGTGCTCGGTGCTGAAAGCGAAAGACAACAGCAGATAGAAAAGATAAAGAGGCAAAAAAGAAAACGTTCGAGAAGGGCAAAGGAAAAGGTTCTCGAGTTGAAACACATAATCTCTGCAAAAAAACATGCCCGCACATATAAACCTGACGATGAAGAATATTAACAAAAAATGGATATTTTTTTTGTTGCAATATTTGATACACAGTGCAAAAATCTATAATTATGTGATTTCAATATCTTAAATTGCGAGGTGAAACCATGGAGAAGATATTAAGGATAGATATGGGGTCAGAAGGCGGCCCAAAAATATCCGAAACACCGCTTGGCGCATATGCAGGTTTGGGGGGGAGGGCGCTGACATCCTCTATCGTTTCAAAGGAAGTTCCTCCAACCTGCCATCCTCTAAGTGCCGACAATAAGCTTGTCATTGCCCCGGGTCTTTTAAGCGGTTCTTCGGGTGCCATGACAGGTAGAATCTCGATTGGCTGTAAAAGCCCCCTAACTGGAGGTATCAAGGAAGCCAACGCCGGCGGACAGCCGGCACAGGTGCTCGCAAGGCTTGGATACGCAGCGATTGTGCTGGAGGGAAAACCGAATGGCGATGACCTTTACAAGATATTCATTAATAAAGACGGTGTTAACATCTCAATCGATAACAGTCTGAAAATGCTCGGCAATTATGCGTTGGTGGAAAAGATGAAGGAACAATATGGCGATAAGATTGCATGCATCTCTATCGGTCAGGCAGGAGAGATGAAGCTGAGTGCGGCTTCGATCGCTTGCACTGACATGGAATTACGTCCTACGCGTCATGCAGGTCGAGGAGGTGTGGGTGCTGTGATGGGTTCAAAGCATGTAAAGGTTATTGTGCTTGACGATACAGGATTGCATATGCGTCAGCCCAAAGACCAAGAAAAATTCAGGGAGGCTAACAGGGTTTTCGTTGAAGGTTTGCGAAAACACGGTGTTACAGGTGAGGCCCTGCCTGCCTACGGGACAAATGTGCTTGCCAATATACTGAATGAGGCGGGAGCGTACCCTACTTACAATTTTAAAGAAGGGACATTTGCCGGAACATCCAAGATTAGCGGAGAGGCAGAGGCAGCACTGGAGGCGGAGCGTGGCGGTTTACCTACGCATGGTTGCCACAGGGGTTGTGTTATACGTTGCTCGGGTGTCTTCCATGATAAAGACGGACATTACGTCAGCAAACAGCCAGAATACGAAACCGTTTGGGCACACGGAGCAAACTGCGGTATTGACGACCTCGACAAGATAGCGATGATGGATTTCATAGATGACGACACAGGGCTTGATACGATTGAAATGGGGGCAACAATAGGCGTAGCCATGGAAGGTGGACTATTGAAATTCGGTGATGCTGACGGCGCAATCGATCTTCTAAAAGAGGTCGGCAAAGGCACTCCCCTTGGACGCATTATCGGCAGTGGCGCAGCAACCACAGGTAAGATATTCGGGGTCGAAAGGGTACCTGTAGTGAAAGGGCAGGCAATGCCCGCATATGACCCAAGGGCGGTCAAGGGTCTTGGCGTTACATATGCAACGAGCACAATGGGCGCAGACCATACAGCCGGTTATGCCACCGCAACCAATATACTCAAAGTCGGTGGATATGTCGACCCATTGAAATCAGAAGGACAGATAGAGCTTTCCAGAAATCTTCAGATTGCAACCGCCGCTATAGATTCCACCGGCATGTGTCTGTTTATCGCCTTTGCAGTTTTGGATCAACCTGAGACCTTTCAGGCACTGATCGATATGATAAACGCATTTTATGGACTAAGCTTGACAGCGGACGATGTTGTTGCCTTGGGTAAAAACGTCCTGAAAATGGAGCGTGATTTCAACAGATCTGCAGGTTTTTCAAAAGAACATGACAGACTGCCGGCATTCTTTAAAGTACAACCGATACCACCGCACAATGTTGTGTTTGACGTAACCGATGAAGAACTCGACACTGTTTTTAACTGGTAAGTTGACATGATAAGATTGGATAAAGAGACCCTGTACAAGGGTCTCTTTCTTTTTTCAATATAATGAAACATCTCAGTCTAAATATACGCACCCCTATGGTTCACGGTTTCTATGGTATACTGCAAGGCGGTTTTTTTGTAAAATGTCGGGCAGGCACAAGCGTGCGGTTGTTTTTGTGTGAAGACCTTGGATTAAATCCCCGGTATGTGGACGAAAGGATCACAACCATTTTTATCGATGGAAGTTGTGTTGACAATATAGACCGGGCTTCATTGTGGGAAGGCTCAACGCTTGCCCTCTCCTCTGCCATGCCAGGGCTTGCCGGTGCTACCTTGAGGCGTAAAAGTATCTACGCATCGATGAGAAGCTCGATTACCTATGCAGAAGACATCAATAAACATCAAGAGGACGATGTACTGATTAAAATAAAGATTTTTAATCTTCTCATTGATGAACTGGGACCTATTTTTCTACAAAGGGGCATATTTTTAAGAGAATCTGAAGTGATTGACCTTTTAAAAGATAAAAACGAAACGTTTTGGAATATGTGCAGTGAAATGATTGTTGACGGGACAATCGTTGACCGCAAATTTTTATTACATGCACAAGAACCTTCGCGCTCCGATTTTGTTCACTTCATTGTCAGGTTTAACGTGGAACAATGAGAATCTTAAGCTCAAAATACGATTTAAAACAGGTTATAACAGTTGATTCATTTCCCCTTTTTTATCCTATCCACTATCTTTGACAAAAACCAGATTATGCTTTTGGGTCTTGTCTTAATTGTAAGCGCACCGCTTTCAGGTATTTCTTTGAACTTTTCTATCTTTATAGATGGCGATTTCGGCACAGCAAGTATCTGACTCGGATAGACGCTTCTGTGTCCGGTCATCAAAAAGCTTATGATACATGCAACAGCAGCATACGGGGCAACGGATGCACCGAAAAGTTCTATCGCAAGAATACTTGCAGCAATTGGAGTGTTCGCTGCACCGGCAAGCAGACTGGCCATGCCGATTGCAGAAAATATCGCGGGGTCCAAACCAAAAATATGTGCGAATGCGTTGCCTGATGTTGCTCCGATAAAGAATATCGGTGTTACTATCCCACCGCTTCCACCAAAACTTAGTGTTATAGAGGTGGAAAGCATCTTCACTAAAAAGGCACTCAAGGGCATACTGCCCCCTTCCAGTGCAGTTTTAATTGTTTCTAATCCCAGTCCGAGGTATTTTGTGGAAAACATCGTTGCCAGCAACACCAGAGAGATGCCCCCGATAAGCCCCTTAAGGGGTTCCCATATGTGTATTTTTGAACTGAGATGATTGACATATCTTAATGTTTCTATAAACAGAAAGGAGCACAAGCCAAAAAATAATCCGCTTAAGCAGACTTTTACAAAAAATAGGCTGCTGAATACAGGAATAAAACGAAGGGGTTCATGAAAATAGGTAATACCTAAAAATGTTGTAACCTGATAGGCTACAATACCGGCTATAAAAGAGGGCAACAGGACATCATATAAAATTCCCCCTATAAATAACACCTCAAGGCCAAACATTGCACCAGCTATGGGTGTTCCAAATACTGCGGCAAAACCGGAGCTAATACCGCATATCACAAGTTTTCTGCGGTCTTTATTGCCAAATCTGAACAGGCCTGCAACAATCGATGACAGCCCTGCACCGATTTGTGCACAAGGACCTTCTTTTCCTGCTGACCCTCCCATGGCGAGGGTTACGATAGTTGCAACAAGCTTTACAGGTACCACCGCTGGATTGATCCTGCCAAAACGTTTGTGGATTGCCTCTATGACCTTTTCTGTTCCATGGCCTCTTGCTTCAGGGGCAAGATAACTAACCAGCAATGTGCTGAGAAAAAGCGCGGCAGGGAGAAAAAAGTAATAATATTTAAAGCCAGTTGTTAAGGTTATACTTATGTCTAGCAGTCTTAAAAAGATCGTTGTCGAGACGCCTACGATAATACCGATGAATGCTGCAAGGATCGACCACTTCAATATGCTTATAAAGAGAACTGATTCCTCGAGGACTCTCTTGCTCATCCATCTTTTATAACACCATATGCATTTTAGAGCAAGCGTGGCGTCCGGTTATGCTGTATGAAAAAGTGAATCAGAAGGCATTCGTCACTACGGACAGAACACCTTCTGACGATTTATTATAACGGGGCTTAATAATTGCTTCCAGTCCTTTTAAAATTTACTTCTTTTTTGGTTTTTCTGTCTTTGCAGGGGCAACTGGAAGCTCTTTAATGGCTGCATCCCACTTTTCGATCAATGCCTTTAATTCAGCTGTTTTTGTCTTTGCGCCTATAGGGTCGGACGCAATCATATCCTTTACCGCCTTCAAGCCTTCTTCAATGGTCTTGGCATCGGCACTCCATTCATCCTTTTTATCTTTCAGGCTTTTCTCCACCTTTTTAGCATTTGCTTCAAGGTTCTTCCAGCTATCTTCGAGGGACGAAACTGCTGCGTTCACCTCATCCACTACAGCCTTCTTTCCTGCCTCGACAGCGCCTTTAGCCTTTTCGAATGCTGCCTTGGCATCGATATAAACCTGTTTTGCTTCCTTGTATTTTTTTTCGTTCATCAAAGATTCCGCCTTGTCCCACAGGCTCTTGGCAGCGCCGAAATCGTTTGCGGCATACTTTTCAGCCCCGGCAGCCACCGCTGCATCAGCAGCAGCCTTTGCAGCAGCCTTTTCCGCATCCGGTGGTGTTGCACAACCGACGAACATAAATGCAAACGATAAAACAACTAACAACGATACTGCATACTTCAAGTGTTTCATAACGTTACTCCTCCATTCTTTTATTTAATGTATATTTAAAAAACCTACATGAAACTGACTAATTTGTATTGCATTCGCCTATTGAGCCATCTTTGCAAATACTCGCATTATGCCATATTGCACCGCTTAAGTCTGCCCCCTTGAAATTTGCGCCGCTTGTATTCGCTTTTAACAGGCTTGCACCTCTTAGGTTTGCGCCACTTAAATTTGCCCCGCCGAGATTCGCCTTTAGAAAACTTGCACCGCTCAAATTCGCTCCGCTCAAGTCAACGCCGCTCAAATTTGCTCCGCTCAAATCACAATGTCTGCAAGCCTTTTTCGACTTTAACTGCTCAAGCTGCTCCGAATCAAATGCAATCCCCGCAACAGGGAATATGACCATCCCAAAAATCATCGATACACAAATTATCGCAAAAATGCCTCTATTTTTCATTATCCCCGTCCCTTTTTTATTTGGTTTAATTCTAAGAGCTAACTCATAATCAATAATCCGCGTAGTTTAAAATGATATAACATAATAATGGATTTGTAAACCCCAATATTACACACTAAAACTTATCGTTTGCTTCATCATCCGTTTTTAGACTATTCAGAAGTTTACGCACCTCTTTGGTCTTACCGCAGGAAAATTCCCCCTCTGGACATCTGCCGTTTACACACGGTGGACCGGCATGAATAAAAATATACGGCGCAGCCTTTTTAACGAGCCTGAGCATCTCGATTGCCATTTCTCGAATCTCCCACTGTGCACGCATACACAGGCGTTGTTTGAAGAAATGCAACAGTTCACGCGCATTCATCGTTACAATAATCTTCGTTTCCGCAGCATTTGGCAGCACAAAACGTGCGTCCTCACGTGCCTCTTCCTTGCTACGTCCTTTTTCGATAAGTCTTTTTACAAGATATTGGTAAGTGTTTCCGATCATCCCCATCAATTCTATATAATGCGTTTTCAAGTCAACGTTATCATTGATTACGGGTGGTACAATATAACCAAATCCTTTTTCCTTACCAACGTATCTTTGCGATTGCTGACTATATGAGGCAAGCCGATGACGTACAAGCTGATGCGAACAAGCCCTCGATATGCCCTCGATAGCAAATGTAAACGACGCATGTTCAAGTGGACTCATATGTCCCATTGAAATAATCTTCTCGAGAAACTCATTTGATCTTCCATATTTCATTTTTGAAACAACATTTTCAACATCTGCTGAACTATAGCATAGTCTTGCTGCAGCACTGACCGTTGACTCCGGTTCGGGTGTATAACCCACGAGCATAACATTCAGGCATTTTTCCATATATAATCTTCTCCTAATTTAATATATCAGACTGATATGCCTCGCTTACGCAATTGCTCCGTTTTCCTAATGGAACATGCTTCGCACCTAAACTGCGGTTTTATATCACTGCTTTTATCATAATTATCAGCCTTTACTATCCTGTATCCACGCGATATCTTGCCGCAGTCTACGCAGATGATATCCTCCTGTATTTCCCACTCTACATCAAGCTTTTTGGAAGTAAAAATGAAGATGTCCACCCAGAAAAATATGAGACCTCCGATTAGATTGGCGATAACAGTCGCAGTAATCTTGTCCATGCTCGAAAGGACAAAAAGCACGCCTGCAAGTATGGGTGTTGAAAGTTGCCAGCGCACAAGATACAGGGTATATCGTTTCAGATTCACTTTAGGCATATCATCCTCCATTTTTTTTCGAATGTATTGCAATGGACACGAAAAATTTATCTCTATAATATTTCGTAAAGGTTTAACTTTTGCTCTATAAGGTCTATCTCAACATCCTTTTTGAGGACGGCATTATATACATTTTTTGCCTTCTTGATTACTGACTCTGTCGCAGCGATGCCGGAAGGACAGTTGCCCGATATCCAGCCAAGCATGAGGAAGGCTTGGTTTACTGTAGTCCCAACTATATCCCTCGAAGCATAATTAGGATGACCAATAAGACCAAGATAAATTTCACCGGTATTGATTGAAATCGTTAAATCCTTCTGATATATCACCTTTTTTGCATGTCTTGCCGCTTCTATTGCCCTATCCGCATGGTCTGCGCCGGAGAAAAAACAAAGAAAACCGTCGCCGACATATTTGACAGGAACTCCATCGTATTTCATTGCCGATTCGGTGAGTTGGTAAAAGACACCGTTGATATATTCCGCTGCATCTCTTGAATTCGTTGTCAAAAATCTCTTTGCAAAACCTTTGATACCGGTGCAGAACACGGTTGCTTCGAATATCCCGTTTTGAACATCCGTGATACCCAATAGATAATCAGTACTTACATTGAAAAGTTCGGCAAGCTTTTTGATTGTTTCTATATCGGGATAGTTTGCACATCGTTCCCATTTTGATACTGCCTGTGAGCTAACCTGCAAGGCATTTGCCAGATTAATCTGCTTCAGCCCATGCTTTTCTCTCAATAAACGTATGGTTTTACCAATATCCATAATATATGGCTATTTATATTACAATGTTGATGAAATATCAACTAACGAGATGTTCAAATAAATCAACTTCAAGTTGAATTTTAGAAAAATATATTTTTTTGCATCGATTTTTATTTAAGCGCTCAAAGTTAATGCTTCTTAAGCACCTCTCTTATCTTCTTAGAGAAACTGTAAACTGAAAATGGTTTTTGGATATAGTAAACACCATCATCGAGTACGCCGTTGTGGATAATGTGGTTTGGCGTATAACCTGACATATATAGACATTCAAGAGAAGGTCTCATGGTTTTTAAACGTTTTGCAAGCTCCTTGCCGTTCATCTGTGGCATTATGACGTCTGTAATCAAAAGATGGATTTCTCCTTCGAACGTTTGAATTTCTTTGATTGCATCCTGTGGCGTCTGGGCAGTCAATACCGTATAGCCTAACTCTTTAAGCATGTATCTGCAGAGCTCCAGCACCTCTTTTTCATCCTCAACAACAAGGATTGTTTCTCCCTTGCTCTTTTGGGTCTCTCTCTTTACTATTGTGTGTGTTTCGGCGTTACTTTCGACAGAACGAGGGATGTATATCTTGAATATAGAACCATTACCCGGTTCACTGTATACATTAATGAAGCCATGGTTTTGTTTTATAATACCATAGACGGTGGAAAGTCCAAGCCCTGAACCCACCTCTTTAGTCTTTGTGGTGAAAAAGGGCTCGAATATATGTTTGAGCAACTCTTTTTCCATCCCAATCCCATTATCACTTATACTCAACAACACATAATCGCCAGGGATAAAGCCCAAATGATGCGCACAATAGATTTCGTCTATGGTTATGTTATCTGTCTCAATGGTAATTGTGCCTTTGTCAATAATGGAGTCTTTTGCGTTGATAACAAGATTTATAATAATCTGATTTAGCTGGGATGGGTCTATTTTCATAGGCCACGTTTTGTCGCATGGTATCCACAGCAGCTCAATATTCTCACCTATCAAGTGACGTAACATCTTTAGCATGTCCTCTATTGCTTTATTAACATCGATTAATATCGGCTTTATTGTCTGTTTACGGGCAAAAGCGAGAAGGTTTTTGGTAAGTTCTGCAGAGCGTTGACCGGCCTTCTGAATCTCTTCAAGCCGCTGGTAAAGAGGGTGCGTTGTGTCAAGGTCTAAAAGACCAAGCTGGGCATGACCAATGATAACGGTAAGCATGTTATTGAAGTCATGCGCAATCCCGCCGGCGAGCCTGCCGATTGCTTCCATCTTTTGTGCCTGCAGAAGCTGTTCCTCTGTTTTTTTCCGCTCTGTAATATCACGTACAATGGCCTGTAGATAGACCTCATCGCCAATCTCAATACGGTTGAGGCTCACCTCGGCAGGAAATGGGGTCCCATCAAGGTGGCAGTGAACCCACTCGAAGAATTGTGGTTTTCCTGAAAGGGCAGCACGAATCTTTTCCAGAGCCTTTTCCTGAGAGTCCCTTCCATCAGGTTGTGTAGGCGGAGAGAACCGATAGGGAGGCTGCCCGATGATCCTATCCTTCGAACATTTAAATATCTCAAGAGTTTTGGGATTACACTCTATAAAAGTATCTCCCTTCAACAGGAAGATGGCGTCGTTTGCGTGCTCGAAGAGTGTCCGATAACGTATCTCACTTTCCTTGAGGGCCTCTTCCGCCAGTTTCTGTTTTGTTATATCTGAGAAAATGAGGACGGCGCCCACCCACCGGCCATTCTCATCTAAGATTGGATCAACTATAGCAAGGTAGCATGCATCATTTTTTTGAAATTCGATAGTCTCTCTTTTTAAACTTTTTTGTGCCTTTATTATAGGGCACTCAGGGATAGGGGAGTCAGTCCCGTGGACGATCTCCCAACAATGCTTGCCCAAAAGCTCATCTGACGTAAGATTGAAAAGGTGCTCGGACGAACTGTTTAATTTTATAATAACAGAGTCTCTATCGAGAATCCAGATGGCATCTTTGACCGCTTCAAATACTATTCCCCACTGTTTTGCCAACCTTGCTAATTCCTCTTCTTTTTGTTTCTTCTCGGTGATGTCTTCTACTGTTCCTTCAAAATAAAGTGTTTTACCTTTTTCATCACGCACAGCATGTGCGTTTACAGATGTCCACAAGAAGCTACCGTCTTTACATTTCCGCTTGCACTTGAAACCTTTGATAAACCCATCTTTTTCTATGCTTTTTTTAAAAGTCTCCCGATCCTCTGGATTGGCGTAGCATTGTGTGGCTATATTGGTTACTCCTTCGATCAATTCCTCTGATGATTGATAACCGAACATGTGTGCAAGAGCAGGATTGGCATTGATATAGCGCCCTTCAGGGGTGCTCTGGAATATACCCTCTATAGCGTTTTCAAATATATTTCTGTATTTTTTTTCTGATTCTTCTAATTTTTCTTTTAAGGTCTCCTCTTCTGTAATATCCCTGCAACACATGATTTCAATGCCTTTTTCCGAGCGGACAGGTATAAAGTGAATGATTTTTTGCGTATTGTCCTTGCAGGTTACAGTAAAGATACGGTGCATATTCTCCCCAGTATCGATTTGATTTTGGTCTTCGATCCAGGCAGAAATGACTTTATGTCTATAGTTTTTATCTGGATATGCCTTTCTAAACCATGTCATACCATTAGGGATGTCGGCAGGCTCATAACCAAAAAGCTCCTTAAACTTCTTATTCATATAGAGGAAGGTGCCATCAGAAGCAATCAAGACGATGCCGAGGGGAATCTGCTCTGCGAGCATCCTGAAATACTCATTTTCTGATGCACGATTCGTGTCGCTGGCTTTAAAGGAATGGGGGTTGAGTGTTTTTTTTTCGAGAGAAGACGTGATTTTTATTTTGTTCTCTCCCATAAAGGTAATTTATCAAAAAGAAGAATCCATTGCAATATAATATATTTACAATTAATGTCATAAATTGTCCAATTTTCATTCCGGAAGATGCTCCTTCTCTCTATTCCCTTATTATAATGTGATGCAGGATACCCTGGAATATCGAGTCCGGTCTGTCTTTGCATGGAAGGACGTTTCCTGTTTATTGACTTGCAATTCCATGCGCAATGATATAACATTTCACAGACTCGAAACACATCATGTCAATGCGTCCTTCTATTGCGGTTAAACTTGCCCTTGCGAGACATTTAACAGCAACACGAACCTTTATCCTTGGTTTCATATTTATTATCCTCGTCGGTGCTTTACTGCTTTGGCACCCTTCGAGCGCTGCCCATACACGCCTCAGCTTTATAGACGCATTGTTTACTTCCGCATCAGCGGTTTGTGTAACTGGGCTTGCCACAATAGACATTGGCAAAGATCTGTCTACAAGTGGACAGATTATAACCTTGATGCTCTTCCAGATGGGCGGGCTTGGCATAGTAACATTTTCCGTATTTTTTCTGGGTATCATGGGGATCGGCATCTCTTTTAAAAGTAAGGAGATTGTCCAATCAATGTTCATCAATAATCCCGCAATCGATTTTCTACACATCCTGAAGTCCGTTGTAATTTACACATTCATCATAGAGGCTTCAGGAACTGCAATCCTTTTTTTCCGTTTCAGCTATGATTTTGCACCGGGGCAAGCCTTATACCTGGCGGTCTATCATGCCGTATCAGCATTCAACAATTGCGGTTATTCCTTGTTTTCCGATAGCCTCATTTCCTACAGAGACGATGCGACAATAAATCTTACATTTGCCGCCTTGCTTATTACGGGCGGGCTCGGTTTCATCGTTATCCATGAAATTGTAGACCGCATAAGGGGTCTTCAGAAAAAGTTTTCCCTGCATACAAAAATAGTAATAATTACAACGATAATACTGATATTTGCAGGAATGGCTCTCATATATATTTTCGAAAGAAAAAACATTATGAAAGATTTGGCCTTGTCATCAAGGCTGCTTGTTGCCTTTTTCCAGTCAGTCACAGCAAGGACATGCGGTTTCAATACAGTCGATATCGCCAGTTTTACCAATGACTCCGTTTTTATACTCCTTATTCTCATGTTCATAGGCGCATCGCCCGGCTCAACAGGAGGCGGAATAAAGACGACAAGCGTTGCCATACTATTTCTTCTTATCTGGAACCGTTTCAATGGAAACGAACAGGTAAACGTTTTCAACAGGACGATACCCCAGGAAACAATCACAAAGACCGTTTCCATAATATTCGCTTCAGCCTTTTCAATAGTTCTTATCACGTCGATACTGCTGTTCACGCAAGCATCCCAGCCTTTGGTTTCCCAAAGTCGTCATTTTTTTCTGGAATACCTTTTTGAATCTGTATCGGCCTTTGGGACAGTAGGGCTTTCCCTTGGTGTTACACCACAAATGAACAATATTCAGAAGTTTGCTACCATTTTTCTGATGTTTGCAGGACGAGTTGGACCCATTACGCTTGCACTTTCGCTGACGCTTGTGTCACGCAAAAGAAGCATCACTTACGCAGAAGAAACGGTCATGGTAGGTTAGGAGGAATAATATGAAAAAGGTTGTAGTTATCGGCATAGGCATCTTCGGTTTTAATATAGTAAAAGAACTCTATGAAAGTGGCATAGAGGTTGTTGCTATAGACAAGGATAAAGGCGTTATCCAGCAGGTTAAGGACTATGCTACAAAGGCAATCGTCAGCAATGGTCTCGATAAGGACACTCTTGAATCCCTTGGTCTGCGAGAGGACGATGTCGTAATCATATCATTCGGAGAAGATCTTGCGGCAAGCACCCTCATTACACTCCACCTTAAGCAGCTCAAGATTAAAAACATCATTGTGAAGGCGCCTAATACGGAATATAAGCTTGTACTTGAAAGCGTTGGTGCCACCGAGGTCATTATTCCTGAAAAGGAGATGGCAAGTAAGATAGCGAAAAGCCTTGTATCCCCTAACATAATTGATTACATCCCGCTCGCTGAAGACTATATAATCTGCGAGATTGTACCGCCGGGGAAATTCCTCGGCAAGACATTTGCAGATGTCCACCTGCGAAGTAAGTACGATGTAAACGTTATTGCTATCAGGGACGCACTGACGGAAACGCTTAAGATGGTGCCGCCTGATTACAAGATGAAGGACAGCGAAATTCTTATTGTCATAGGAAAATCCAAAAACATCGACAAGATCAAGTAGTTGAGCTTTTGCTGTTAGCGATATCCTGCCGGATCGACTGGAGATACTTGAGATATGCAAAGGAAAAGGGTGTTATGATTTCCATCAATCCTGATGCCCATTCAGCAAGCGGTCTTGCTGAGGTGTTTTATGGTATAGGCATTGCGAGAAAGGGCTGGCAGGAAAAAAACGTGTTTAATACAAGAAGCATGGAAGAAGTCAAAGATTATTTGAGAAAAGGTTCGATTAAATAATGCAAATCCTTATAAAAACACTGATTAGTGTGATATTAACACTGGTTGCTACGGGAATAGGCCAGAAACTACCGTCAACCGCAGGTCTTATAGCAGTCATGCCTCTCATAAGTTTTATTCTTGTCTGGATATATATTGAAAACAAAGGCGATCCTTAACGCAAAGCAGGCCCAGATGCTCAGACTATTACTGTGGAAGGCTGTGCGGACAGTCAAGAGCTGAAGCACTATAGCTAAACAGTTGGCAGTGAATCATTGTAATGAAAGGCTCATTTCCAGAACCTCGGCGAAAAAACAATTAAGACAGTATAGATTTCAAGACGACCAGCCAGCATGAGGAATGAAAGAATATATTTCGCAAGATCCGGCATATGATCAAAATTTTCCTTTGGTCCAACAGTGCCTATTCCGGGACCCACATTGCCGAGTGTTGTAGCAACTGCGCTGACGGCGGATTCAAAATCAAGACCAAGTAGCGACATGCTCAATACCCCGAAAATGAAAATAATAATATAAAGTGCAATAAAGGCTATGACATTTGAAACAATCTGGTCAGGAACCGTCTTGTTTTCTACTTTGACAGGGAATACCCCCCTTGGATGGAGTATTTTTTTCATTTCGGCACTTATGTGCTTGAAGACTATCAGAATTCTTGCGTTTTTCACACCGCCGCTCGTGGAACTCGCACATCCCCCAACCACCATAAGCAGCAAAAGTATTATCTGTGTGGAAAACGGCCATATTTCATAATCGTCTGTGATAAAACCTGTTGTTGTAATGATTGAAACCACCTGAAATAATGATTCTCTCACGAGCTTTTCGGACAGCGCTTGGCCGAACAATAACCTTATGGCTATTATTAGCATGACTGCACCGAGAATAATACCCGCAAACAAACGCCACTCCGTGTTATAAAAATAGTCCTTAACCCGTCCCTTAAGAGCCCAGTAATGGAGGTTGAAGTTAATCCCTGCAAGAAACATGAAAAAGATGATAATATATTCCGCATAAACGGAAGAATACCCGGCGATACTGTCGTTTTTTGGGGCAAATCCCCCTGTTGCCATAGTTCCGAAAGTTACGCATGTTGCATCAAAAAACGGCATTCCTCCAAACATAAGAAGCAGTATCTGGGCGACGGTGAATATCAGATAGACCCACCACAATAGTTTTGCCGTATTGCTTATCCTTGGTGATATCTTGTCTTTGGTGGGGCCGGGTACCTCTGCCCTGAAAAGCCAAGATGCGCCTACGCCAAGAAAAGGGAAAACGGCGACCGCAAGCGCAATAACGCCCATTCCTCCAAGCCACTGTGTCATATTCCTCCAAAGAAGGAGACTTTTAGGCAAGGCCTCAATATTATTCAGAATGGAAGCGCCAGTTGTTGTAAATCCAGACACTGTTTCAAAAAAGGCATTTACAAATTTAGGTATATAGCCTGAAAAAAGAAAAGGGCCACAGCCGAATATTGCAAAAAACAACCAACAAAGGAAAACAATGAGAAAACCCTCGCGCGATGAAAGTTCCTGAGGCTGCAGCTTAAAAATATAAGAGACAAGACTTAAAACGCCTAGCGCTGCAGTATGGCCAAGAAAGATAAAGGCCATACCGTCTTTGTAATATACAGAGAACAGGAGAGGAACAACAAAGCTGCCGCTAAGAATAAGTGAAAGACGCGAAAGAATGTATATAATATTCTTTGTTCTCAAATAGTTACCCTGATTTTATGAAAAAATATCTTCAAGATAAGGTATCGCCTGAGGCATTGCAAAAAAGATTACTTTGTCACCGGCCTCAATCTTGTGATCACCATACGGGATAATGGCTTTTTCATTGCGTATAATCGCCGCAAGCAGCGCATCATCAGGAAGCTTCACGTTTTTCAACGGTTTGTTGAGTAACCTGTTTCCCTGTTTTGCTTCATACTCTATTGCCTCTGCGTCTATCCCCCTGAACATGGACATTGATATTATTCCGCCTCTGCGCACGAGACGGAGGATTGAATTTGATGTCACTACACGGACATTGACAGTCGAATCTATCCCGATGACCGGCATTAACGAGAGATAATCAACTCTGTTTACCATGGCTATTGTCTTTGGTACACCTATGTGTTTTGCAAAGAGTGACGAGATAATATTGGTTTCATCATCCGACGTAACGGCAACAAGGGCGTTTGAACCAAGAAGACCTTCCCTTGCGAGAGCGTCTATCTCTGCTCCGTCGGCATGAATCACGAGCGTGTCTTTCAACTGATCTGCCGCCCTTCTTGATTTTAACTTGCTCGATTCTACAAGTGTTACCGAAAGATTTCGCCCTTCAAGATACTTTGCAACCCCGAGTCCAATTCTCCCTCCACCCAAAACCATTACCTTTTCGAGTTTCTGATCGAGTTTTCCGGTCATGGAAAGAAGATCGGCCAAGTCCTGTGCACGTGTAACGGCAAATATCTGGTCGTCTTTGTTAAGATAATCTTCTCCTGTCGGAATGATGCTCTTATCTCCCCTGAGTATTGCTACTATGCGGAATTTTTCCCTGAGTTCATCGGTAACTATTGTTTTGAGTTTTTTGCCAAGATGCTCACAGTTCTTGTCGAGTTTTGCACCTACGAATAATATTTTGCCGTTTTCAAACTCAATAATTTCCGTTGCAGTGGCTCTGACAAGAAGACGGATAATCTCTTCAACCACTTCATCTTCAGGGTGTATCATAAGGTCTATGCCGAGATCGCTAGGTTTAAAAAGTGAAGTGGGAGAATAATATTCAGGGTCTCTTATCCGGGCAATCTTAAGTTTTACTTTCATCCGGTTTGCGATCATGCAGGCTAGAATGTTTATACTGTCATCTGAGGATGCTGCAATAAGCATATCAGCCTTATGCAGTTCTGCAACCTCCAGTGTTTTTTGACTTGAACCGCTTCCCTCAATTACTGCAGCATCAATCGTTTCCAGTGCCTTTGCGCATTTTTCAGGATCAGGGTCTATAATAGTAAGATCATGTTTTTCCCGGGAAAGTTTTTTTGCGAGGTAGAATCCTATTTCGCCTGCACCTACTATAACAATTCTCATTATCTATCTCTCATCTTTTGTTGATGGTAATATAGTAAAATAGCAATGAATATGAAAAAAAGTCAAGTCAACTAAAAAATCATCGAAAATTCATAAAAGGTTTTGGAAAAAGACCTTTTTTTTCTGGTATACGCTGATTTAATTTGAAAAATATATTGCCATTTGTCACAAAGAAAATGTAATAATTTTTCCATGCAATATAATTGGTTGCGATAGCAAAAGGAGGCCTTGGGATGGTAGAGGCAAATATTAAGATCGAAGGCATGAGTTGTCAACACTGTGTGATGGCCGTGAAAAAGGCTATCGGAGGCTTGAAGGGTATCGAACATGCCGATGTAGCTATTGGGAGCGCAATTGTAAAATATGATGAATCGAAGCTAAATATCGAAGACATCAATGCGTCCATAGAAAAGACTGGATTCAGGGTAAAACGTGATTTAGAGTGATTGTGTTGTTAAAACTGCGGGTTTTTGGTGGTATATTGATTTAGAATGTTAAAACGTCGAACTTTGAACGTTGAACAATATTTATTGCCGGATGAATATTTATGCCCAAATCGATTGTAGAAATACTTGAAGAAATCGGCACTCTGCTTGAAATTAAAGGTGAAAACCCCTTCAAAACAAAGGCTTATTATAATGCTGCAAAAACGCTTTCAGTTATAGACAACCTTGATGACATAATAAAAAATAAAAGACTTAAGGATATTAAAGGAATCGGCGAAGCCATTTCAAAAAAGATCGAAGAATACAGAGAAACAGGGAGGATAGCGTATTACGAAGCATTGAAGGAGGAAATCCCCCCATCGCTCATTGAGCTTACTGCCATACCGAATCTCGGTCCGAAAAAGATAAAGATACTATATGAAAAGCTCGGGATAACAAATGCTGGCGAGCTTGAATATGCGTGTAGAGAAAACAGACTCGTCACACTTTCTGGTTTTGGAGAAAAGACCCAGGAGAAGATATTAAAGGGCATAGAATTTGTAAAAATGCATAAGGGAGAGTTTCTCTTTGGTGATATATTTCGTTTGGCCGAGGGCATCAGGGATAGGTTTGCAACCATTGTAAAACCTCAATGTGTTGAGATATGCGGTAGTATTAGGCGCAGAAAAGAGATTGTAAAAGACATGGATATTTTGGTGTGCGGCGAAGATCATGATAGCCTTTCGTCATTTTTTGTGTCGATGCCGGAGGTGGCCGAGGTAATTCTAAAAGGCGAAACAAAGACTTCTTGCCGACTCCATACAGGCATTGAGGCTGATTTAAGGGTGGTTAGTGAAGCCGAATTCCCTTTTGCATTATTGTATTTTACAGGAAGCAAGGAGCATAATGTCCGTTTAAGGGGTATCTCAAAGAAAAAAGGTTGGAAACTGAACGAGTATGGACTTTTCGAAGGGGATAATCCGATATCTTTGCAAAGTGAGGAAGAAATATACAGAGCCCTGAACCTTAATTATATACCGCCGGAATTGAGAGAGGATATGGGCGAGATAGAGGCGGCAGAGAGGGGGACGCTTCCCGATTTGGTAACGCTTGAGGATATAAAAGGCGCATTTCATATCCATACGGAGTTCAGCGATGGTATGGATTCTGTTGAAAGGATCGCTTATGCTGCAAGGGAAATGGGTTTTTCGTATATCGGTGTTTCAGACCACAGCAAAAGTGCCTATTATGCGGGGGGACTCAAGGTTGACGATATTTACAGGCAATGGGAGGTCATCGACAGATTTAACGCATCCAACAAAGACTTCTGTATTTTCAAAGGCATCGAGAGCGATATCCTGCCGGACGGTAGCCTTGATTATGAAGAGGAGATACTTAAGGGTTTTGATTTTATCATTGCCTCTATCCATTCGAACTTTAATCTCAAAAGAGATGATCAGATGAAAAGGATATTGAAGGCGCTTGAGAACCCTTATACAACGATGCTTGGACACCCGACCGGAAGACTCCTGCTTTCGAGAGATGGATACGATATCGATATGCGCACAATCATAGATGCAGCGGTGGAATACGATGTAATCGTTGAACTCAATTCAAGCCCATACAGGCTCGATATCGACTGGAGATACTTGAGATATGCAAAGGAAAAGGGTGTTATGATTTCCATCAATCCTGATGCCCATTCAGCAGGCGGTCTTGCTGAGGTGTTTTATGGTATAGGCATTGCGAGAAAGGGCTGGCAGGAAAAGAAGGATATACTCAACACGCGCACCGCCGCAGAGATAAAAGATATATTCAAAAACAAAAGGCTTTAAACGAAAAGGCGCCATCACTTTACGCTGTTCATTCAAGACGGATGGACGACAAGAGGTTGCAGCCAATGCTTTATAGCATGTCCGACCTTTGACGTTGCTTCATACGAGTAACTCATTCGGGCTTGACGTAATGCCTTTATGGTGCTACAGTAACATAGTTGCATGAGGAGGGATAAGTTATGGAGGATGAAAAGGTTTTTAATAAGGATATAAACAAAGAGGAACAGGGCAGCATAAAGATGTCAACTCGTGATTGGTGGCCTAACCAGTTGAACTTGAAAATCCTACACCAGAATTCACCTCTCGGTAACCCCATGGGAAAAGATTTCAACTATGCCAATG